>Ga0209081_1000185_pt1 | contig 36736 bp, 32 predicted proteins | sample GOMGulsemesocosm_4_FD_184636 | JGI IMG/M metagenome (GOLD analysis project Ga0209081, IMG submission 184636) | Methane-oxidizing microbial communities from mesocosms in the Gulf of Mexico - GOM15B Gulf of Mexico (SPAdes) (version 2) | ecosystem: Environmental > Aquatic > Marine > Cold seeps... | reverse complement strand
AGAGCGTGACGACAGACTAAGTCGCTGGGTCTGCAGCCTGATCGAGCGACGAGGTTACAACAAGGCAGTCGTGGCACTGGCCAACAAACTGGCACGCATCGGCTGGGCAGTAGTGGCTCGAGGGCAAGCATACCAAGCCGTTCCGGCCTGAAGCGCAGCAGCCACACACTTGATTTAACCAAGAGGTAAGGCACACCCCCAGGTTGCGAAGGCAATCAGCAGATGGTGGTAATACAGGTCAAACCGATGTATCGAAAACCTGAGGAGGGTCATGGCCACACAGGCCGCGAGCTCGATAAGGACGATACGTGGCGACTGCTCATCGAGGCCCGCAGCACTGTGCTGCACACTGAGGCCGGATATACGACAGACAACCTGCTCTTGCCGTCAAAAACTGATGCCTTGCAATGAGGGAGGAGACCATATACGGCCCTCCCACTCAATACCCCCGCAGCGCCGCAAAGCGGTTGGCGTGGTAGCGGTAGTCGCCGAACAGCGTCTGCACACTGCGCGCGCGCTTCATGAACAGGCCGATATCAAACTCGTCGGTCATGCCCATGCCGCCGTGCATCTGCACCGCTTCGTTGGTCGCCAACTCGGCCACTTCGCAGGCCTTGGCCTTGGCCAGACTGACCCACTGCGCTGCCTCGGCGTCACCGGCATCCAGCGCCATCTGCGCCTTCAGCACCGCCGACTTGACCAGCTCCAGCTCGCTGAACAGATGCGCGCAACGATGCTGCAGCGCCTGGAAGGTGCTCAGGGTTACCCCGAACTGCTTGCGCTCCTGCAGATAGGCAACGGTGCGCTCGAACACCTCCAGCGACAGGCCCAGCAGTTCGCCGGCCAGCTGAGCGTTGACCACATCCAGGGTCAGTTCCAGCGCAGCCCACGCATTGCCCGCTTCACCCAACAGATCACCAGAGGAGACCGTCACATTGTCAAAGCTGACGATCGCCGCATTGCGGCTGTCGGCCATGATGGTGCGCTCGACACTGACGCCCGGCGCGTTGCGATCCACCAGCAACAGGCTGATGCCCGCCTGGTCGGCTTCGGCACCCGCGCTGCGGGCGGAGACGATCAGCTTGTCGGCAACATGGCCGTCGACCACGAAGGTCTTGCGGCCATTGAGCAGATACCCGCCATCAGTTTCCTGCAACCGGGTTGCTACCCGATTCGGCGCGTGACGCGGCGCTTCATCAACCGCCAGCGCCAGCAGCAGGCTGCCCTCGGCGACCTGCGGCAGCAGCGCCTGCTGCTGTTCGCTGGAGCCGGCCAGCAGCAGCGCGGCCACACCGCCAATGGCGGTCGAGATCAAGGGGGAAGCACTCAGGTTGCGACCAGCCTGCTCGCTGACCTGGCCCATGCCGACGTAGCCAAACTGGGCACCGCCGAGGGCTTCGGGGATCAGGGTGCCGACAAAGCCCATCTCGACCATGCTCTGCCACAGCTCGCGGGAGAAGCCGGTTTCGTCGCGGCTGTCGCGCAGCGCACGCAGCTGGCTGACCGGAGCGCTCTCGCTCAGAAAACGCTTGGCCGCGTCCTTGAGCATCTGTTGTTCTTCGTTAAGTACCAAAGCTGCCATGATGCTGTCCCCTCACTGAAGGCCGAGAATGTTGCGAGCGATGACGTTGAGCTGAACCTCTGTGGTCCCGCCCTCGATCGAATTGCCCTTGGAGCGCAGCCAGGTGCGGGCAATGGCTCCCTCGCGAGACGCCTCGCCTTCCCAGACCAGGCCGTCACTGCCATGCAGGGCGACCATCAGTTCCTGCCGACGCTTGTTCAGCTCGGTGCCGTAGTACTTGAGCATGGCCGAGGCCGCGCCCACGCCCTGACCGGCCTTGGCTTCATCCAGCACCCGCTCGGCGGTCAGCGCAAAGGCAGCCGCATCCAGATCCCATGTCGCCAGCTCGCCACGCAGCATGCCATCGGCCAGCTTGCCGTCTTCCAGCCCAACAGCATCCACCGCAATCTGCGGCAGGGTCTTCTGACCTGCGGCGGTGCGGCCCATGCCGCCAATCATTTCCCGCTCGTGGGTCAGCAGATACTTGGCGATGGTCCAGCCGGCGTTGATCTCGCCCACGACCTGGCTTTTTTCTACCCGCACATTGTCGAGGAAGGTTTCGCAGAATGGGGAGCTGCCGGAAATCAGCTTGATCGGCCGGGTGCTGACACCGGGGGTAGTCATGTCGAACAGCACCAGACTGATACCCAGCTGCTTCTTGGCATCCGGATTGGTACGCACCAGACAGAACATCCAGTCGGCCTTGTCGGCGTAGGAGGTCCAGATCTTCTGGCCGTTGACGATAAAGTGGTCACCGTGGTCTTCGGCACGGGTCTGCAGACCGGCCAGGTCGGAGCCGGCACCCGGCTCGCTGTAGCCCTGACACCAGCGGATTTCACCGCGGACAATCGGCGGCAGATGCTGACGCTTGAGTTCTTCGGAGCCGAACTTGAGAATCGCCGGGCCGATCATCCAGACACCGAAACTCGACAGCGGCGGGCGCGCATTGATGCGCGCCATCTCTTCACGCAGCACCTTGTGCTCCTGCTGACTGAGGCCACCGCCACCATACTCGGTTGGCCAGTCGGGTGCGGTCCAGCCGCGTGCGGCCATGCGTTCGAGCCAGAGTTTCTGGTCTTCGCTGGCAAAGGTGAAGTTGCGTCCGCCCCAACAGGCATCGTTATCCGAGCGTTGCGGTGTGCGCATGCTCTGCGGGCAGTTTTCTTCCAGCCAGGCACGGGTCTGCTGGCGAAATACGTCCAGATCGGCCACGGGCATTCTCCTCGGTATGTTCGTGAAAGGTCCGGCAGCAAAGATACTCTGCCCGGCCCACCGCGCGCGCAGAGCTTAACTGACCGAATGGTTACCCATTTACCAACGTGATGGATCAGCCCTGCCGGCTGCGCATGAACTGCTTCGGCGTCATCCCCTTCCAGCGCCGGAAGGCATGCACGAAATTGGACACCTCGCCGTAACCCAGACGCTGGGCGACCTCGTCGAGCGACAGGCCCGGCAGGCGCAGCAATTCCTCGGCCAGCGCCTCGCGGGTTTCCTCCTGCAGTTGGCGGAAACCGGTCTGCTCCTGGCCAAGGCGGCGGCGCAGCGTGCGCTCGGTCAGGTGCAGCCGCGCTGCGACCGAGGTCATGTCCGGCAGAGCGCTGCCGCCCTCCAGCAGCAATTCGCGCACCCGACCTGCCAGTCCATCACGTGCCCGATAGCGCTGCAGCAACTGCCGACACTGCTGCTCGCAGGCCTGCCGAATCGCCGGGTTATCGCCGGGCAAACCGCGGGCCAGCAGTACCGGGTCCAGTTCCAGCAGGGTTTCCGCGGCATCGAACTGCGGGGCGCAGCCATAGGCCTCGGTGTAGGCACTTATCAGTGCATCCGGCGGCGCGGGCAGCGTCAGCCGGACCGATTTGAACGGCTGCCGCAGCCCGGTCAGCTCCCTGTGGATACGGGTAATGGCAGAGCTGTCACGCAGCAGCAGAAAGGACCGCAGGCGCGGTTCGATCCAGCGATCATCAATGACCAGCCATCGCCGAACGGCGTCCTCGCGGGCCTGGATGCGGCAGAAGGCAAAGGTCAGATCAAGGTAGCGCAGGCCCATTTCCAGCGCCTCGCCCAGCGACGCACTGCTGAGCAACGCATACCCCCAGATGCCGTAGCGACTCAGTTGATAACGGCGCCCGGCCAGCAGACCGAGCAGCGGCTGATCAGGCAGGTTGGCGAGCAGATTGCCGACCACCTGCAGCTCCTGATCCGCGGTGACCTCGGCCTGACCATCGGCCAGCGCCATCACATCCAGCCCGGTGCCCTGCAGGCACTGCGGTACGGTCAGGCCCAGCTCGGTACCCAGTTGGGTCATCAGTTGCACGCTACCGATGTTGCGCAGGCGCGGCCAGGGAGGAGCAGTAGCGGTCATGGTGTGTCCGAAACTCACAATTTTTTGACCGACTATGCCATACCCGCGCCGACAGGCAACACCTAATATGCTGACAACAGGAGGAAGCACACAATGACAAAAACACGCTCACCTGCCGCACCACTCGACGCCATCATCATCGGCAGCGGGTTTGGCGGCATAGGCATGGCCATCCAGCTCGACCGCGCCGGCATCAGCAACTTTCTGCTGCTGGAGAAGGCCGCCGACATCGGCGGAACCTGGCGCGACAACCACTATCCGGGTTCGGGCTGCGACGTACCTTCGCACCTGTATTCCTACTCGTTTGAGCCGCGCACCAACTGGCCGCACAAGTACGCCCGCCAGGACGAAATTCACGCCTACATCCGCCACTGCGCCGACAAATACCACCTGCGCCAACGCATTCGCCTCAATTGCGACGTCCGCGACGCCCGCTTCGATGCCGACAGCGGCTGCTGGCAGGTCACTACCGCCAGCGGAGAAACCCTGGTCGCACGCAACCTGATTGCCGCCACCGGCCAGCTCAACCGCCCGCTGATGCCGAACATCGACGGGCTCGGCAGCTTTGCCGGCCCGGCCTTTCACTCGGCCGAGTGGCAGCACGACGTTGATCTGAAGGGCAAGCGGGTCGCGGTCATCGGCACCGGCGCCTCGGCGATCCAGTTCGTGCCGCAGATCGTGCCCGAGGTGGCCCAGCTTGACCTGTACCAGCGCAACGCCGCCTGGGTGCTGCCCAAGGATGATTGCGAGTACAGCGATTCGCGCCGACGCTGGCTGAGTCGCCTGCCGCTGCTTCATCAGCTGGATCGTGCATGGCAGTACCTGACCCACGAAGTCCGCGCGCTGGCTTTCGTGCATTTCCCGGCACTGGTCAAAAGCAGTGAACGGGCCGCCAAGCGTCATCTGAACCGTCAGGTCAGCGATCCCGCCAAGCGCGCCGCACTGACCCCGGGCTACCCGATGGGCTGCAAGCGCATCCTGATCAGCAACAACTACTACCCGGCGCTGGATCAAAAGCACGTCAACATCGTCAGTGACGGCATCGAGAAAATTGTCCCGGAAGGCGTCGTCACCAACGACGGCACCCTGCATCCGGCCGACGTGCTGATCTACGGCACCGGCTTTGCCGCCACCGAGTTCCTCGCGCCGATCCGCATCAGCGGGCTGGACGGCAAAGACCTGAACGACGCCTGGCGCGACGGCGCAGAAGCCTACAAGGGCATCTCGGTCGCCGGCTTCCCCAATCTGTATGTGCTCTACGGGCCGAACACCAACCTCGGCCACAACTCGATCATCTACATGCTGGAAAGCCAGTTCCGCTACGTCGTTGCCTGCGTGAAGGCCCTGCGCGACCGTGGTCTGCGTTACCTTGATCTGCAGCCCAAGGTACAGGCGCGCTACAACCGCCAGCTGCAAGACGATGCCCGCGGCACGGTCTGGGCCCGGGGCTGCCAGAGCTGGTACCTGACCGCCGACGGCAAGCAGACCGTCAACTGGCCCGGCTTTACCTTCACCTATCGATACATGACCCGCAAACCGACATGGAGCGATTATGTCCAGGTACGTTGATGAGCTGTATCGCAACCCGGGCCAACCCGGCCTGCGCGCCCTGCTGCGCGGCATGCTGAAACTGCTGTTCCGGGGTTTGATCCGTCCGCCCGTGCCCTTTGCCGTGCAGGCACTGGTGCTGCGCCTGCTGACCCTCGGCATGCCGCTGGCCAGAGGCGTGACCCGCAGCACCGAGCAGATCGCCGGACGGCCCTGTATGTGGCACCGCCCGGCCGCTGGCGGCAACGGCCGCGTGCTGCTGTACCTGCATGGCGGCGCCTTCGTCATCGGCTCCCCGCAGACCCACCGCGGCATCTGCTCGGCGCTCGCCAGCCGTGGTCAGTTTGATGTCTGCGCACTCGATTACCGACTGGCGCCGGCGCACCCGGCACCGGCGGCCTGTGACGATGCGGTCGCCGCCTATCAGGCCCTGCTGCAGCGAGGCTATGCGCCCGCGCAGATCACCCTGATCGGCGATTCGGCGGGCGGCAACCTGGTACTGGTGACCGCGCAGAAACTGGCCGCGCTCAAGCTGCCGCTGCCGGCCTCGCTGGTCTGCTTTTCACCGGTCACCGACATGACCGCCGAACAGCTGCACGCGCCTGCGGCCGGCGATCCACTGCTGCATCCGTCCTGGCTAGACAGCGCTCGCGACGCCTACTGCCCGGCCGGGCTGGACCGCGCCGACCCGATGGTGTCGCCGCTGTTCGGCCAGCTCAAGGGCCTGCCGCCATTGCTGCTGCAGGTCGGTGAAGACGAGGTGCTGCTGAACGACAGCCTGCGGCTGGCCGAAGCCGCGCGCGCAGCCGACGTTGCCGTACGGCTGGAGCGCTACGAAGACCTGTGGCATGTATTTCAGGCCCATGCCGGGCTGCTGCACAGCGCCGATGCGGCGCTGCAGCGGGTGGTGGACTTTGTGAACAGCGCTCAGACCGACTCGGTAAGCTGATCCCGGTGAATCGCGTAAGGCCCCCAGGCCTGACGCACCGGCACCACTTCCAGCCGGTTGATGTTCATGTGCGCCGGCAGCGCGGCGATGTAGCCCACCTGTGCGGCTACATCGTCGGCGGTGAGCGGCACCGTGCCCTGATAGACCTTGTCCGCGGCACCCGAGTCCCCGGCGTTGCGCACCAGGCTGAACTCGGTCTCGGCAATGCCGGGCGCCAGGTCGGTGACCCGCACGCCGGTGCCCTGCAGGTCGCAGCGCAGGTTGTAGGAAAACTGCTGTACAAAGGCCTTGCTGGCACCGTAGACGTGGCTGCCCGGATACGGGTTGCCGGCGGCGGTGGAGCCGATGTTGATGATGGTCGCGCCGCTGCCCCAGGCGATGAGCCGCGGTAACACCGCGTGGGTGACGTTGACCAGCCCGGTGATGTTGGTGTCGATCATGGTGTGCAGGTCGCTCAGCTCGACCGCCTGTGCCGGGCCCGGCGCCAGTGCCAGCCCGGCGTTGTTGACCAGCACCTGAATGCCGGAGAACAGCTCCGGCAGCTCATCGATGGCCCGCTGCACGGCGATGGCATCGCGTACGTCCAGCTGCAGCGGCAGAACGCTGGTCAGCTCGCTGAGTTCATCGGCCAGCGCCTGCAGCCGCTCCAGACGGCGACCACAGAGAATCAGCGGCCAGCCCTGCCGCGCCAGACAGCGCGCGCTGGCGGCGCCAAACCCGGAGGTTGCGCCGGTAATCAATACTGCACCTTGCATGGGTATATCCTGTTCTTAATGAGATCACTAGCCACAGTGGAAAGCGTCGGCGAGGCCGTCAGCGCAAGGCAAGAGTCGGCGAAACAGCGCAGTTTACGAACAGTAAATGAGCATGTTGAACCGACGCTTAACGCCGCGCTGGCCACGCAGCCAGCTTTCAACGCGGCTAGCGGCGTTCTTCTCGAATAAAAGGCTCCCCCAACGCCCCGGGCTGGCTGCTGCTGTCGCGGCTGGCCAGGGCTACCCAGATCATCACCCCGAGGGTGACGGCGTAGGGGGTCATGAATACGAAGTACTGCGGCAGGCGAATACCGGAGGCGGCCATCTGCGGAATCAGCGCCTCGATACAGCCAAACAGCACGGCACCGGCCAGCGCCTTCCACGGCGACCAGCGGGCAAAAATCACCAGCGCCACGGCAATCCAGCCGCGCCCGCCAACCATGTCGGCGATCCACATCTTGGTGCTCAGCACCGAAATATAGGCACCGGCCAGACCGATCAGCATGGAGCCGGCAACAATGGCGGCGCAGCGATAGCCCAGTACCGGAATACCGGCGGCATCCGCCGCCTGCGGGTTCTCGCCGACCGCGCGCAGGCGCAGGCCGAGCACGCTGCGGTTGAGCACCAGTACCACCACGACGAAGATCAGCGGTGTAACGAATACCAGCGGGTTCTGCACAAACAGCTTGCCGACCACCGGCAGCTCCGAGAATGGCCAGAGCGACAGTGATTGCAGCCCGGCGACCGGTTTGTTGGTCCAGTCCAGCAGGGTGCCGAGCAAGCCGGTCAGGCCCTGACAGAAGAACACCAGCGCAAGGCCCGCGATCACCTGATTGATGCGCATCACCAGAACCATCAGGGCAAACAGCAGCGAGACAACCCCGGCCGCGCACATCGCCAGAATCAATGCCCAGACGGTTGCGCCGCCGGTCATCAGTGACGCGCCGATTCCTGCCAGCGCACCCACCAGCATCAAGCCCTCAGCACCCAGTGCCAGCACCCCGGAGCGTTCGATCACGATCAACCCGAGCGCCGCCAGCGCAAAGGGCACGGCAAAGTCGGGAATGTTGCCGATCCAGCTTGCAATCATGTCCATCAGACCTGCCCTCCCTGAATGCGGCGAATACGGTGGCGGATAAAGAACTCCGAAGACGCCACGCAGATCACCAGAATCGCCTGGATCAACTGCACCATCGAGAACGGAATCTGATAGAACACCTGCAGACTGCGCCCGGCGACAAACAGGGTCGCTACCAGCACCGCTACCACGGTCGCGGCAATCGGCTGATTGCGCGCCAGAAAGGCGATCAGAATCCCGGAAAAGCCATAGCCGGCGTAGAAGGAATGGGTCAGCCGCCCTTCCTGCCCGGCGGTAATCATCAGCCCGGCCAGACCTGCCAGCGCGCCCGACAGCAGAACGGTACCGAGGATTACCCGCTTGACCGGCACACCGACTGCGCGGGCCACGCCCGGGCTGCTGTCGACAAAGCGCAGGTACAGGCCAGCGCGTGAGATGCCGGTGAACCAGAGCACGAACAGCGCGACCACCAGCGCCAGCACCACCGCCAGACTGACGCCATCGAACAGCTCGGGCAGACGCTCGAATACCTTGTACTGCGGCGAATAGGGGAAAGAGTCACGCGGGTCCTTCCAGCTGCCGTAGACCAGATGCAGCAGGAAGTTGATCGCAATGTAGTTGAGCATCAGCGTGGAAATGATCTCGTTGACCTTCAGGTGCAGCTTGAGCAGCACCGGCGCCAGCGCCCAGAGCAGGCCGCAGGCCATGGCGCAGACCATCATCAGCGGCAGGCGCAGCGACGGCGGTCCGATCTCGAACAGCGAGATTGCGGTCGCGCCAATCGCGCCCCAGATCATCTGGCCTTCCAACCCCAGATTCCAGAACCGCGCACGAAACGCAAGGCAGCCGGCCAGACCGACCATGATCAGCGGCGCGGCCTGAAACAACACCGCGCGCAGACTCTGGCTGTCGAACAGGGTGAGGATGACAAACTCATTGAGCAGCTCACCGGCGGGCACCCCGGCGCTGACCAGAATCGCCGCCGAGATCAGCATGCCGACCAGCAACGCCAGCGCGATGACCTGCGCCTGCCAGTACCAGGCCATCTGCTGGCGTACTTCAAGGGTGTACCGGCGCGCCAGCAGCGGTTGAAAATTCGTTGTATCAAACATGATTCACCATGGCCTGCCCGATTGCCTGGCGGTCCGCCGGCTGGGCAAACTCGCCGATGATACGTCCTGCCGACATCACGCCAATGCGGTCTGCCAGCGCCATCACTTCGTCCAGGTCTTCACTGATCAGCAACACCGCAGCGCCGGCATCACGCGCGCTGCGCAGCCGTTCGTGCACTGCCAGGGTGGCGCGCACATCCAGCCCGCGGCTGGGGCTGTGCACGATGACCAGTTGCGGGATGCGGGCAAACTCGCGGGCAATCACCAGCTTCTGCGCGTTGCCGCCCGACAGCAGCGCCGCCTTCTGCTGCAGCGAGCGCACGCCCTGCACATCAAACTCGGCGACCGCGGCGGCAGTGTCGGCCTCAATCCGCTTGCGGCGCAGAAACCAGAACGGCCCGTAGCGGCCGCTGTGTACATCGCCCATGGCAAAGTTGTCGCTGATCGACAGCGGCGCGGCGAGCGCCGAGCTGTAGCGGTCGGCCGGGATGCAGGCGATGCCCAGCTCGCGGCGACGGGCCGCACTGAGGCTGTTGAGATCGCCTTCCCCGACCAGCTCCATCTCGCCGGACACCGGCTCGGGCAGGCCCATCAGCGCGCCGGCCAGTTCACTCTGGCCATTGCCACCAACCCCGGCGATGCCGTAAATCTCACCGGCACGCAGCTCCAGATTGACGCCGCGCAGCGCCGGCGCATCGCCACTGGAGCGCAGATCACGCACCGCCAGCCTGACCTCGCCCGCGTCTCGGCTGGACGGAATCTGCGGTGGAGTCGGCGCGTCGCCAACGGTCAGTTTGACCAGCTCACCGACCGACACGGTCTGCGGCTTGAGGCTGGCAACCGTTGAGCCTGTGCGCATCACCGTCACCTGATCGGCGTAGCGCATGACATCATTCATTTTGTGGGTCACCAGGATGACGGCAGCACCTTCCTGATGCGCGAAATGCTGGACCGTGGTCAGCAGGTTTTCTGCTTCCGCATCGGTCAATACCGCGGTGGGTTCATCGAGAATCAGAATGCGGGCACCGGCCAGCAGCACCTTGAGAATCTCGACCCGTTGCTGCTCGGCTACCGACAGTTGATCCACCCGCGCGTGGGGTTCGATGCTGAACCCCAGGCTGGCGGCCATGGCGGTGATCTGCTCGGCGGTCTGCGCCAGCCGCTGCCGGTAGGTACCGGCCTGCAGGTGACGAAGACCGAGCAGAATGTTCTCTGCCACGGTGAAGGGTTTCACCAGCTTGAAATGCTGGTGAACCATGCCGATGCCCTGTGCGGCAGCATCGAGCGGCCCCTTCAGACGAACCGGGTTGTCGTCGATGAACAGCGATCCGGTTTCCGGCGCATAGAGCCCTGCGGCAATGTTCATCAGGGACGACTTGCCCGCTCCGTTCTCGCCCAGCAGGGCATGCACTTCGCCCCAGCGTGCGGTGAAGGAGGCCTCGGACAGCGCCTTGAAGCCGTCAAACGACTTGCTTACGCTGTCCAGCCGGATCGCGTTCGGGTTACTCATTGCTGGGTAATCACTCCCTTGACGAACCAGTCCATGGACCACAGCTCACCGTCGGACAGCGCTTCACCTTCCGCCGCTTTGACGTTGCCGTCACGGTCAGAGATCGGGCCGGCGTAGATCAGTTTCTCGCCGTTCAGCAACTCTTCACGGGCAGCCATGATCTTGGCTTTCTCTTCTTCATCGATACCCTTGCCGCAGCAGGAAACATCGGTACCGCCCTGCTCCATCGACAGCAGCGCACCGTGCTCAGCCGGTACCCAATTGCCCGCCATGATCTTCTTCAGCTCCGGTGCCAGGAAGCGATCCCAGACCCAGACCGAGGAACAGACAGTGGCTTCGGGGGCGAACTCGCTCATGTCACGGTGGTGACCGGTGCCATAGACGCCGCGCTCCTGGGCAACGATCTGCGGGGTCGGGCTGTCCACGTGCTGGCCGATAACGTCAGCGCCCTGGTCGATCAGTGCGGTGGCGGCAGCACGCTCCTTGACCGGGTCGTTCCAGGCGCCGGTGTAGATGACGGTGACGGTCGCATCCGGATTCATCTGCTGCGCGCCCATGGCGAAGGCGTTGACGGTCCAGTTCACCTGACCGAAGGGGTTGGCCGCTACAAAGCCCAGCTTGCCGGTTTCAGAAGCGGCACCCGCGGCCATGCCGCACAGGTACTGGCTCTCGTAGGTACGACCGTAGAAGGACTCCAGGTTGTGCGAGTTGGTGGTGCCGGAGCCATTCAGGAAGGCCACTTCCGGGTACTTGTCGGCCAGTTCCTTGAAGGTGTCGGAGTAACCAAAGGCGGTACCGATGATGATGTTGGCACCACGCTGAATCAGCCGTTCAACGGTCGGTTTAATCGCCGAGGCGGTTTCCGGCACGCTTTCCACGTACTGAATCTTCTGGCCAATCTCGCCTTCCAGACGCTGACGCGCCTCGTCGAACGCCTGGGTCCAGCCGCCGTCATTGCGCGGGCTGATGTAGAGCATGGCGATCTTCGCCGGGCCGGTCAGGGTAAAACCGCCTTCCTCGGCAGCAGCCAGGGTCGGCAGGCCGCAGGTGGCCAGGGCGCATACGGCGCCCGCAATCAGTTTTTTCATTGCCAAAGTCCTTCTTGCGATCAGGTGGTGTGACTACATCATGTGGTTGATACGGAACACGTTGCCTTCCGGATCCATCAGCACCGCCTGATACCAGTTGTAATAGGTGGTATACGGCGGCTTGATCAGGGTGGCGCCCGCTTCGACGGCGATCGGCACCATGCGGTCGACCTCGGCGGGGCTGTCGACGTCGATGTTGAGCAGAAACTTGCAGCCAGCAGTGTCGGAATACTCGGCCAGATGCAGCAGCTCGTAGGCATCCGGCGCGTTGAAGCCGATACAGCAGGTGCCGGCATCCAGGCCGACGAAGATCGGCGAGCGAATCGCCTCCACTTCCGGAAAGTCGAACACCCGCTGGTAGAACCCGCTGAGCGCTTCGATGTCGCGGGCGAATACGTTGACGTAGGAAAGTTTGCTCATCTCAGGCCACCTTGCTGCCGCCAAAGGTCGTCTGCCGGACGAACTTGGACTTGAGGTGATCGCCGGAGCTGACCGGTGCATACCGCGGCGTCTCGCCCTTGGCCAGGCAGCTTGGCAGGCATTCGACCATCACGTCGTAGTTGGGCTGATGGAAGAACACCAGCGACTGGCGTTGCTGATCGCCCGCAGCATCTTCCGGCGGGTTGATCACGCGGTGCAGGGTCGAGATCCACTGGTCGTTGGTCCACTGCATCATCAGGTCACCGATGTTGACCACGAAGCCGTCTTCCACATAGGGCACATCGACCCATTCGCCGTCGCGGTTGCAGACCTGCAGGCCACCCAGCGCGCCGTCGGGTTTGACGATGGTCAGGCTGCCGTAATCGGTATGCGCACCGGCGCGCAGCTGACCTTCCTCGATACCCTCCTTCAGGTGCGGGTAACGCAGGCTGCGGAACATGCTGATGTGCTTGTCGATCTTGTCGTCGAAGAAGGTCTCCGGCAGCTCCAGCGCCAGCGCAAAGATGCGCATCAGCGAACGGGCCAGATCGCCCATGGCTTCAAAGTATTCGGTGTAGGCCTGCTGAAAACCGGGCAGGTCGGACGGCCAGACGTTAGGCGCAAAGTGCGGACCGGCCATGGCTTCGGAATAGTAGGGCTCGGCCGGTACGTTGCTCGGGCCGATCGAGAAGGATTCCTTGAGGTCGCCCGGCGCCGCCTCTTCCATCGAATAGGACAGGCTTTCCTCGGCGACTGCGCTGTAACCGCGCACCATGTCGGGACGCGGGCGGTTTGCCTTGCGCTTTTCTGCCATCGGCAGATCAAAGAACTGCGAGGTCAGGGCATAGACCCGCTCGATCAGTTCCCTGGGAATCTGATGCTCGGTAATGACCAGAAAGCCGATGTCGCGACAGGCCTGGTTGACCGCTCTGGCCACCTCAGCCTTGCCCTCGGCGGTGCCGCTGAAATAGGGTCCAAGATCGATGATGGGAACGTATTGAAGCGTCATACAACCGTTTCCTCCAAATGGAGCTCAGCGGGAGCGCTGGGCAGAAGAAGCGACGCGAGGAGTGTTCGACGCGCCATTTTCCAATCAGCGGAGACGGTTGCAGCAACTATGCCAAAAAGCGTTTCTACTTAAAAAACAAATAGATAATGAAAAGTGACCGCTTGTTTTGGAACAAACGGTCTGATCTAGAGCACTCGGTTTGTGCGTCTAGCCCAAAAAAGGGGCGGAGATATTGATCTGCATCAAGAGCGCGGACAGACGCCCTGCAAAACCAGTGCCTTGAGATTGTCCAGCGTCTCGGCAAAGAAGGCCGGATCTTCCAGGGTACGACCAGAAACGGCCTCAACCTGGGTACGAAAGTCGGCGTAATGCTGGGTCATCGCCCAGAGCGAAAAGATCAGATGGTGCGGCTCGATCGGTGCCAACTTACCGGCCTCGATCCAGGCATTGATGACGCTGACCTTGGATTCGACGATATCACGCAACGGGCCCTGCAGCTCGCCCAACAACAGCGGCGCCCCCTGAATGACCTCCAGACAGAACAGCCGCGACTCGGCCGGATGATCTCGCGACAACTCCAGCTTTACGCGCAGGTAGTCACCAATCGCCTCGGACGGATCCTGTTCGACAGTGAACGCCTTGAGCGGGCTGAGCCAGACATCCATCAACTGACGCAGCACATTGATGTACAGATCTTCCTTGGAAGCAAAGTAATACAGCAGGTTGGTCTTGGACACGTCGGCCTGGCTGGCCACCTGATCAAGACTGGTGCCATGCAAGCCGTAACGGGAAAACACATCCAGCGCCGCTTCCATGATGGCGCTGCGCTTGGTTTCCATCAGCCGCTTGCGCCGATTCAGCGTGGCCTCACTGGGCACCCGAGTCCGCGCCTTGGGCTTCTTGGCAGGTGTTGCGGGACGCTGTATCTGTTTGCTCACTGGGAGGTATGCCTCTTCTTTTAACGCCCGCATTCTACCCTTGGGGATAGCAGACAACTCAAGCCCCAAAATGGGCCCCAAAGCGAATCGGCATGCACAAACCAAGTGCTCTAATTCGGACTAAATGGTCTACCTTAAACCAGTCAAACCACGCAAGCCATTGATTTAAATCAACAAAAAAAACATGGCCTGGATTGTGCTTTTCAGCTGTTCAGCGGCCGGCCGCACATGCCGACCTTCCGAACAAATGGACTATGGAGTGCAATCCAATGAATGTAGGTATCTTCATCCCGATCGGTAACAACGGCTGGCTGATCTCCAAGAACGCGCCGCAGTACATGCCGACCTTCGACCTGAACAAAGCCATCGTGCAACGCGCCGAGCATTACGGCTTCGAATTCGCCCTGTCGATGATCAAGCTGCGCGGCTTCGGCGGCGAGACCGAGTTCTGGGAACACAACCTCGAGTCCTTCACCCTGATGGCCGGCCTGGCCGCCGTGACCGAGCGCATCCAGCTGTTCGCCACCGCCGCCACCCTGACCCTGCCACCGGCCATCGTTGCGCGCATGGCCTCGACCATCGACTCGATCTCCAACGGCCGCTTCGGCGTCAACCTGGTGACCGGCTGGCAGAAGCCGGAGTACAGCCAGATGGGCCTGTGGCCGGGTGATGAGTTCTTCGCCAACCGCTACGACTATCTCGGTGAGTACGCCACCGTACTGCGCGACCTGTGGACCACCGGTCGCAGCGACTTCAAGGGCGAACACTTCCAGATGGACGACTGCCGCGTCAGCCCCAAACCCCAGGCCGACATGAAAGTCATCTGCGCCGGGCAGAGCGAAGCCGGCATGGCCTTCACCGCCAAGTACGCCGACTACAACTTCTGCTTCGGCAAGGGCGTCAACACGCCGACCGCCTTCGCCCCGACCGTCGAACGACTGGTCAAGGCCACCGCAGAAAGCGGCCGCGACGTCACCTCCTGCGCGCTGTTCATGATCATCGCCGATGAAACCGACGAAGCCGCCCGCGCCCGCTGGGAGCATTACAAGGACGGCGCCGACCACGAAGCCATCGCCTGGCTCGGCGAACAGGGCGCCGCCGACACCAAGTCCAAGGGCGACACCAACATCCGCCAGATGGCCGACCCGACCTCCGCCGTGAACATCAACATGGGCACCCTGGTGGGCTCCTACGAGAGCATTGCGCGCATGCTCGACGAAGTCGCCACCGTGCCCGGCAACAGCGGCGTGATGCTGACCTTCGACGACTTCGTCAAGGGCATCGAAGACTTCGGTACCCGGATCCAGCCACTAATGAAGAGCCGCCAACACGTTAACGAGCTGCTGGAGAGCGCGTGATGAACAGCCTGACCAAACCTGTTGTCGGTCATGCACCGGTACGCAATAACCCGACCGATGTGATTCTGCCCGCGCGCCCCGAGTCGCTGGCGATCAACAGCGGCGAGACCGCGCTGATCGTGGTCGACATGCAGAACGCCTACTCGACCAAGGGCGGCTATCTGGATCTGGCCGGCTTTGATGTTTCCAGCACCGGGCCGGTGATCGAACAGATCGCCCGCGCCATCGAAGCGGCCCGCGCCGCTGGCGTGCAGGTGATCTTTTTCCAGAACGGCTGGGACAGCGAGTACGCCGAGGCCGGTGGCCCCGGCTCGCCGAACTGGCACAAATCCAACGCGCTGAAGACCATGCGCAAAAACCCGGAACTGCAGGGCAAGCTGCTGGCCAAGGGCACCTGGGACTACGATCTGGTCGACGCCCTGCAACCGCAGCCGGGCGACCTAGTGGTGCCGAAACCGCGCTACAGCGGCTTCTTCAACACCGCTTTCGACAGCCTGCTGCGGGCCCGCGGCATCCGCAATCTGGTGTTCACCGGCATCGCCACCAACGTCTGCGTGGAATCCACCCTGCGCGACGGGTTCTTCCTCGAATACTTCGGCGTGGTGCTGGCCGACGCCACCCATCAGGCCGGCCCGGAATTCGTCCAGCAGGCCTCGCTGTACAACATCGAAACCTTCTTTGGCTGGGTCAGCAGCGTCGATGACTTCTGCACTGCACTGACCAAGCCCGTTACCCAAGGAGCATCCGCATGAGCAAGCAAACCGTACTCCCCGCCGGCACCGGCAAACCGCTGGCCCCCTACGTTCCGGGCTCGATGGCCGATGGCATTCTCTATGTCTCCGGCACCCTGCCCTTCGACAAGGACAACAACGTGGTGCACGTCGGCGATGCCGCCGCGCAAACCCGCCACGTGCTGGAAACCATCAAGGGTGTGGTCGAGGAAGCCGGCGGCACCATGGACGATGTCACCTTCAACATGATCATGCTACGCGACTGGAGCGATTACGCCGCCATCAACACCGTCTACGCCGAGTACTTCCCGGGCGAAAAACCGGCGCGTTACTGCATCCAGTGCGGTCTGGTCAAACCGGACGCGCTGATCGAAATCGCCAGCATCGCCCACGTCGGCTGAGGCCGCGGCCGTGATGCATATCGAAATCCACGGCCGGCGTGATGCCGACGCCCCGACGCTGGTATTCAGCTCGGGGCTCGGCGGCGCGGCGCACTTCTGGCTGCCGCAACTGGACGCCCTCACCCGCGACTACCGCGTGGTGCTGTACGACCAGCTCGGCACCGGCAAGAGCCCCGCCGCCCTGCCCGCCGACTACAGCATCGACGCCATGGCCTGCGAGCTGCGCACACTGCTCGCCAGCCACGGCATCGGCGACTATCACCTGATCGGTCACGCCCTCGGTGGGCTGGTCGGTCTGGCGCTGGCTATGCAGCAGGCGCCGGGGCTACGCAGCCTGACGTTGATGAACGCCTGGTCGCGGGTCAGCCCGCATACCGCGCGCTGCTTCTCGGTACGCAAGCAATTGCTGGCCGGCAGCGGCCCGGCTGCCTACGTCGAGGCGCAGGCGCTGTTTCTCTACCCACCGGACTGGATTGCCGCCAACATCGAGCAGTTGCAAATCGACGACCGCAAGCACGTGGCCGGCTTTCCGCCGACCGACAATCTGTTGCGCCGCATTGCTGCTCTGCAGGCCTTTGCGCCGGATCTTCAGGCGCTGGCCGGCATTCGCCAGCCAACGCTGCTGATCGCCAACCGAGACGACATGCTGGTGCCCTGGCAGTGCTCGCGAGAGCTTGCCGAGCAACTGCCGAACGCCCGCCTGGAATGCTTTGACTACGGCGGCCACGCCTCCAGCGTGAGCTGCCCGGACACCATCAATACGACGCTCAGGCGCTTTCTTGCCAGCGTCATTCACGACACCGAATACGCCGCCTGAGTGAGAGCAACCATGCACGAACCATTGGATCAAAGCGCCCTGGCGCAACTGTTTACCGAGGCCCGCAGCCACAATGGCTGGCTCGATCAGCCGGTGCCCGACAGCCTGCTGGAAGCCATCTACAACCTGACCAAAATGGGCCCGACCTCGGCCAACTGCAGCCCGGCACGCTTCGTGTTCGTGCGCACCCGTCAGGGCAAGGAGATGCTCAAGCCGTGCCTGTCATCGGGCAATCTGGAAAAGACCATGAGCGCGCCGGTCACCGTAATCGTTGCCTATGACTCGCGCTTCTACGACGCACTGCCCGAGCTGTTCCCGCATGCGGACGCACGCAGCTGGTTCACCGGCAGCCCGGAGATGATTTACGAAACTGCCTTCCGTAACAGCTCGATGCAGGCCGCCTACTTCATCATGGCCGCCCGCAGCCTGGGACTGGATACCGGGCCGATGTCCGGCTTTGACGCCAAGGCACTGGACGCCGCGTTTTTCAGCGACAGCCACTGGAAGTCCAACCTGTTGATCAACCTCGGTTACGGCGACAGCAGCAAGGTGTTCGACCGTTTGCCGCGTCTGGCCTATTCCAAGGCCTGCATTCTCACCTGAAGGAGCCAGTCATGCTCGCAGCCAAGATAGTGGAACCCATGCCCGCCCCGGTCACCAAGGATGCTTTTCGCAACGCGATGTCGGTGCTGGCATCAGCCGTCAACGTGGTCACCACCGATGGCCCTGCCGGCCGCGCCGGCTTCACCGCCACCGCCGTGTGCAGTGTGTCGGACGAGCCGCCAAGCCTGCTGGTCTGCCTCAACCGCAGCGCATCGGTCTACGACATCTTTCAGACCAACGACCATCTGTGCGTGAACACGCTGACCTGCGATCAGCAGGCGCTGTCCAACCTGTTCGGCGGCAAGACAGCGATGGAGGAGCGCTTCGCCAGCGCCGACTGGAGCACCGATGTCAGTGGCGCACCGATGCTGGACGACGCGCTGATCAACTTCGATTGCCGCATCAGCAACCGGGTTGCCGCCGGCAGCCACGACATTCTGATCTGCGAGATTCTGGCGATCCGTCAACGCGACAGCGGCGACGGCCTGGTGTACTTCCAGCGTCGCTATTGTCAGCCGGTCTGACACCGGGTGCCTCGCCGCGCTGACGGCGAGGCACCTCCTGCTTCAGCTGACCACGCGGTAACACGGCTCGTAGTCGGCCCCGCCCGGCAGCTTCATCCGGTGCTGATCAACAAAGGCCTGCAGCAGCGCATCCAGCGGCTGCATGATGCGCGGGTCGCCGTGTATACGGTACGGCCCGTGCTGCTCAATCAGACGAATACCCTTGTCCTTGACGTTGCCCGCAACGATCCCGGAAAACGCCCGGCGCAGGTTCGCCGCCAGTTCGTGCGGCGGCATATCCAGGGTGAGCTGCAGCGCCTCCATGTTGGCGTGGGTCGGATCAAACGGGCGCTGAAAACTCTCCTCGATGTGCAGCAGCCAGTTGAAGTGGAAGGCGTCGTTGCGCTCGCGCCGGAACCGCTCCACTTCCTTGAGCCCGGCGGCCATGCCGCGCGCGACCTCGGTCGGATCGTCGATGATGATGCGATAGTGCTGCTGCGCCTGTGCACCCAAGGTCGCACCGACAAAGGCATGCAGTTGCTGCAGATAAGCCTCGGCGCTGCGCGGGCCGGTGAGGATGACCGGGAACGGCAGATCACGGTTGGTCGGGTGCATTAGGATGCCGAGCAGGTAGAGAAACTCCTCCGCCGTGCCGGCGCCGCCCGGGAAGATGATGATGCCGTGACCAACCCGCACAAAGGCCTCCAGGCGCTTCTCGATGTCGGGCATGATGACCAGTTCGTTGACAATCGGGTTGGGCGCTTCGGCGGCGATGATGCCGGGCTCGGTGATACCCAGATAACGCCCCTCAAGGATGCGCTGCTTGGCGTGGGCAATGGTTGCCCCCTTCATCGGGCCCTTCATCACACCAGGCCCGCAGCCGGTGCAGATGTCGAGATTGCGCAGGCCCAGTTCGTGCCCGACCTTCTTGGTGTACTTGTACTCCTCGATGCTGATCGAGTGCCCACCCCAGCACACCACCATCTTCGGTTCCAGCCCGGGGCGCAGGGTGCGCGCGTTGCGCAGCAGATGGAAGACGTAGTCGGTGATGCCGGCGGAGCTTTCCAGATCTATCCGCGGGCCGCCCAGTTCGCTTTCGGTATAAACGATGTCGCGCAGCGCGCTGAACAGCATCTCGCGGGTACTGGCGATCATCTCGCCATCGACAAAGGCATCAGCCGGCGCGTTGATCAGCTCCAGCCGCACGCCACGATCCTGCTGGTGAATCTGCACTTCAAAATCGGCGTAAGCCTCAAGAATGGTCTTGGCGTTATCGACGCGCGCGCCGGTGTTGAGAATCGCCAGCGCACACTGGCGGAACAGCTGGTGCAGGCCACCGGAGCCTACCTTACTGAGCTGTTGGACTTCACGTTGAGAGAGGGTTTCCAGGCTGCCTTTGGGGCTGACCGATGCATTGATTACGTTGGGTCTTGTCATGCGAGGCTTCCTTGGCAAACGCCGACGACCACGCCGTCGGGTGACGATAGATACGACCGCGATGGTCGCAAAGTTGCCTTCATTCTCGACCCCGGCAGCCTGCCTTGGCAATCGCCGGTGGGCAACATGGCGCCCGGGAGGCAGGTAAGCGATCAGCTGGTTGCCAATGACTCACGACTGCGTCCCAGCGCGGCCGCTTCAACCGGGCGACCAAACAGGTAGCCCTGAAACACCTCACAGCCGCTGTCGACCAGAAAACGCATCTGCTCGACGGTTTCCACGCCCTCGGCCACGACGCCCAAACCGAGCGGTCGCCCCAGCGCCACAATGGTGCCGGCTATCGCCGCGTCGTTGGCGTCGGTGAGAATGGAGGGTGTGCAGAATTCTGTGTAACCGGGGATGGGGTTACTACTGTGGCAGCCTGCCTTCGTAGCTGATCGTAAAGCGTGTCAGTGCCACTTTCCAGTCACGGATCGGCATCGTCCATTTCTTGCTGATGTTGCGTAGCGCCAGATAGAACAGTTTCAGCAGCGCCTCGTCGCTGGGGAGCGAGCCGCGGTTCTTGGTTATCTTGCGCAAACTCATGTTCACCGACTCAATGGCGTTGGTGGTATAGATCACTTTGCGGATCTCCGGTGGGAAGTCGAAGAACGGCGTGATCCGAGCCCAGTTGCGCCGCCAGGACTGACCAATTGGCAGGTAGTCGTCATCCCATTTGGTTTCGAACTCGCCAAGGCGCAGCTCAGCCTCGTCCGCCGTGCTGGACTGGTAAATCCGCTTCAGGTCAGCCGCTACCTCGGCGCGCCGTTTCCAAGAGACGTAGTTCAGGCTGTGCCTGACCATATGCACGATGCACAGTTGCACGCTGGTGTGCGGGAAGACCGCCTCGATGGCCTCGGGGAAGCCCTTCAGGCCATCCACGCAGGCGATGAAGATGTCCTGCACGCCACGGTTGCGCAACTCGGTCACCACCTGCAACCAGAACTTGGCACCCTCGCTCTGGGCGATCCATAGCCCGAGGATTTCCTTCTCCCCGGCCAGGTTGATGCCCAGCGCCAGGTAAACCGCCTTCACCCGCACGGCACCCTCACGCACCTTGGTGTGGATGCAGTCGAGGTAGACGATGGGATAGACCGCGTCGAGCGGCCGTGACTGCCAGGCCTTCACCTCATCGGTTACGGCAGATGGCTATCGATGATCTCTAGGCATTCCCTTTTCACGCGCCCTTGTCCTGATACCTCTCCAATTACAATCACAGCAGGTGACTTAAGTCTGAAAGTTTGGGCGACGTTACTCATGTTGGCCAAATCACTTCGACACTCGCGCTGATGGGGTAGAGAGGCGTTTTCAATCATGGCGACCGGGGTGCTGGCAGTCAGCCCGCCGGCAAGCAATTCCCGTTGCACTTCTTCCAGCTTGGCCACACCCATGTAAACCACCAGGGTGGTGCCCGTCTGCGCTAGGGCCTGCCAGTTTAGGCTGCTGTCGTCCTGGGTGTGGGCAGTGACCAAGGTGACGCCTCGCGCCACGCCTCGCAAGGTCAGAGGAATGCCACATTGTGTGGCACCGGCTAAACCTGCAGTGATGCCGTTCACCAGTTCCACTTCAATACCTCGGGCGCCTAGCCATTCGGCCTCTTCGCTGCCACGGCCAAATATGCACGGATCGCCGCCCTTTAGACGCACCACACACTTGCCTTGACGCGCGTAGCGCAGCATCAAACGGTGAATGAAATCCTGCGGGGTAGAGCGGCAACCGCCACGTTTGCCGACGCCAATCACCTTTGCGCTTACACAGTGTTCGAGCACAGCTGGATTAACCAGGTCATCAATCATGACAATGTCGGCACTTTTAAGGGCGCGCACGGCCTTGAGGGTGAGCAATTCAGGGTCACCGGGACCGGCACCCACTAACCAGACTTTTGCGATCACAGGATCTTCCTTATCAGGGCTGTGTATGCGTCGCAGAGAGCTTTCACGCTTGCTGCGCTCTTGTGTTGTTTGAAGTCATGCGTGCAGCAACCAAATCAACAACAGGCCATTGACCAATAGCGAGGTCATTGCCACAACTCGCCACACTTTCAGCGGCTCTCGTTCAAGCAATGGCCGGGATCGAGTGCTAGGTTGGTGTTCGCCATGATGCAGAGCCAATAGCCACTCTTCGGCGGTTTCAAAACGCTTGGCGGGGTCGCTGGTCAAGGCTTTGTCGAGGTTGTGCACCAGCCATTCTGGAAGGTCCGGGCGGTAGCGATTAGCGGCCACAGGACTACCAAAGCGCGGGTGCTGAAACGCCTCTATTTCGCCGTAGGGGTAGTGCCCAGTAAGCAGGTAATACAGCGTAACGCCGGCGCTATAGATGTCTTGCGCAGCACTGGGCTGCGCGCCCGCATAGGCTTCCGGGGCAATAAAACTGGGCGTGCCGGGCAACTCACCCACTGCCTGATTGGAAAGTCCAGGGCAATAAGCCAAACCGAAATCCAGGATTCGCAGCTCGCCATCAGCACTGAGCAGCAGATTCTCCGGCTTGATATCCCGATGGACTATGTTACGTCGATGCAGCATGCCCAGCGCCTTTATAAGGCGCTGGGCGATTTCCAGCCATTGATTAAGGCCGAAGGTGCCGTGCATGTGATAGTGCTCGGCCAGGGTGATGCCGGAGTATTCGCGCATCAGGTAGTAAAGGTGCTGACGCTGGTTGGCGTGGTGCACTTCGGGAAAGTAACGCCCGGCCACCCGCCGCAGAAACCACTCTTCCTGCAATAGGGCATTCCCTGCTGTGCTGTCACTTTCCCTGCTGGCTGGTAGGGTTTTTAACAGCCAGGGTTGTTGCTGTTTGTCATACACCCGGTACAGCACTGACTGCCGGCTTTGCCCCAAGAGGGCTTCCACCTGCCAACCTTCAAATAGCTGCCCGGGTTTTAAAACTGGTGGAACTGGCCATTGCTCCAGCTGCCCCAGAGTGTCGCTCAAGCTGATCTCTCCCAGCTCATCGACCCGCACCAACACAGCACTTGCGTTGTCCTGGCTGCCAGCATGATGGGCAGCGCTAACCAGAGCCTGGGTGGCTGCTTGCAGTTGCTGTTCATCACACAGAATACTGGCAATCGAGGCCTCACTTAAGGTGGCCCAAACGCCATCGCTGACTAGCAGGAAACTCTCGCCAGGGCGTAACTCACCATTCAGGTAATCCACTACTACATGCTGCTCCAAGCCCATGGCTCGCTTGAGCACATGCTGCATACCCGGTTGGCCCCAGACGTGGTCTTCACTGATGCGCTGTAACTGCCCGCAAAACCAGCGGTACACCCGGCAGTCGCCGATATGCGCGAGCGTAAAGTACCTGCCGCGCAGCACCAAAGCGCTGAGGGTTGTGAGCAGCGGCTGGCCGCCGCCATTGGCATGTAACCAGCGGTTTTGTGCCAGCAGCAGACGGTCCAGGGCTTGCGCCACGCCCCAGGTTTCGGGGGTTGCGTAATAATCGTGAGCCAGGGCTTGCAAAGTTGAACGTGCAGCCAGGCCGCCGTCTGCGCATTGGCTTACGCCGTCAGCCAAGGCAAATAAAAACCCCTTGCTGCCAGCCAGCGAAGGCGCCGGAGTGACCAAGCGCACCGCGTCCTGGTTTTCCGCGCGCGGTCCGCTGGCGCTGTACTCGGCGCAGCTCAGTCGTAGGCCCATGATGGTTTACTCAGACCCTTGCAGCAGTCAAAGCAGCCGAACCCCACGTGGTTCTCCAGCGATTTTTCACGCCGTGCAAACCAAACCAAGCAATTAGACCCAAGCTGGCAAATAACCACAGTCCGATTTGGTAGTCGCCGGTATTCTGTTTGATTGCTCCGAGGCCAGCAGCCAGGAGGAAACCGCCTATACCGCCGGCCATACCGATAAGACCGGTCATCACGCCAATCTCTTTACGAAAGCGCTGTGGCACCAGTTGGAACACGGCACCGTTACCTGCACCCAATCCCAACATGGCGCTAACGAACAAGGCCAATGCCGCCACTGAACTGGAAAGATGGAAGCCCACCGCCGCAATACAAATGGACGCCACTGCATACATACCAAGTAAGGTGCGAATACCGCCGAAGCGGTCAGCGAGGGCTCCGCCCAATGGGCGCATCAAGCTACCACCAAACACGCAGGCCGCAGTGTAGTAACCGGCTGTGACCGGGCTAAGGCCGTATTGGTCGTGGAAATAACCAGGCAGAGCGCTGGCAAGGCCGATAAAGCCGCCAAAGGTGACGCTGTAGAAGAACATAAACCACCAGCTATCACGGTCGCCCAGAGCCTTGAAGTAATCGGCCATGGATTTTGCTTTGCTTCGATTGGGTGCGTTGCGCGCCATCAAGGCGAAGGCTATCAGGGTCAGTAGCAGCGGGATCAGAGCCAGGCCAAACACATTGTTCCAGCCAAAGGCGGTGGCTAACACGGGGGCAGCCAAGGCGGCGATAACAGTTCCAGAGTTACCCGCCCCGGCAATGCCCATAGCTTTGCCTTGGTGCTCTGCAGGGTACCACTGCGAAGCCAGCGGCAAGGCCACGGCAAAAGACGCACCTGCCATGCCGAGGAATACGCCCAGCAGCAACGCTTGTTCATAGCTATGGATGCCCAGTTGCCAAGCTGCCAGCAGTGCACCGATGACCACTACCTGACCGAAGATGCCTGCAGTTTTTGGCGACAACTGATCCGCCAGCATGCCCATAAAAAAACGCAATAGAGCGCCAGCAAGGATCGGCGTAGCCACCATAAATCCGCGTTGCTGAGTGGTTAATTGCAGGTCTGTAGCAATCTGAACTGCCATTGGGCCTAACAGGTACCAAACCATAAAGCTCAAATCGAAATACAAGAAGGCGGCAAACAACGTTGGGGTGTGACCGGCTTTCCAGAAACTGTTGGTGTTCATTCCCAGCACCTCATCTGCAAATAGGTAGTTATGTTTGCAGGTGGGTAGCTTGGAAAGCTGCCCACCAAGCCCCGTTTCCAAGGCCATAAACGCAAAAACGCCGCAGTCCCAAGTTCGCTTTAGCGAGGGGAGTGCGACGTCATTGTCGTGATGGGGCAACCGCCGTTGGCTACCTGTAAGAATAGTAAGCAGCTTCTATGCCATTATGTATTGGGGTCTCTAGATCAATGGTTTCGCTTCTGTTTACAGAGCCTTTCAGGCTGAACGCCATCGCTCTTGGTGCAGTGTGCTGTGTTATGGAGCAGGCGCAGCGTTTGGTTTTCTTAGAGGCCTATCGGGCAGTTACTGTTTTTACGGTTAACCCAGCAACTCATTCATCGCGATAATCTGCTCTGCCACCTGAATCAGCTTCTGTTGTTTGCTCATGGCTTGGCGACGCATCAGGGTGTACGCATCCTCTTCGTTGCAGTCTTTCATCTTCATCAACATGCCTTTGGCTAATTCAATCCGTTTGCGTTCAGCCAACTGCTGGTCTCGGGCGTGCAGTTGCGAACGCAGCATCTGGTCGCTTTCAAAGCGCGCCATGGCCACGTCCATGATCGGCTGCAGGCGCTGGGCATGAATGCCTTCGACGATATAGGCGCTCACCCCAGACTTAATCGCCTGGCGCATGACACCGGGATCGTGTTCGTCTGTAAACATCACAATCGGCCGTGGCTGATCGCGGGTCACAAGCACCACCTGTTCCATCACATCGCGGCTTGGTGACTCAGTGTCGATCAAAACCACATCCGGCCGCACGGATTCAACACGGGTGGGCAAGTCGATGGTCAGCCCAGATTCGTCGATCACTTCAAAGCCCGCTTCGCTCAAGGCAGTGCGCAAACGTCCAACTTTTTTGGATGTGTCGTTGATCAGCAAGATACGTAGCATGGCGGCCATCTTCAGTCAGTGGTCATTGAGGGCATGCAGGGTAAAACTGCGGGCATAGCCGGCAGGGTCGGCACCATTCCATACGCTTCCATCAAGCAGGCGGCTGCTGCGTATTGCGGTATCAGGCACAGGAATGTTCAGGGCGGTTGCGGCGGCGCTGTACAGCTCAGTTTGCTGTACCTGGCTAGTGACGGCGAGATAGTCAGGGTCCTCGCGCAGCAAACCCCAACGACGGAATTGAGTGAGAAACCACATCCCGTCCGACAGGTAGGGAAAGTTAGTGGCACCGTTGTTATGAAAGCGCAAGGAGTGAGCATCATGCCATCGATTGCCCAGGCCATCGCAGTACTCGCCTAGCAGGCGCGGTTCGACACTCGATAACGGTGCATCGAGGAACTCACTGCAGCTCAAAAGTTGTGCTGTGCTACGGCGGTTTTCGAGGCTTTTCTCAATAAACCGGCTGGCATCCAATACCGACATCACCAAAGCGCGGGCGGCATTGGGGTTTTGCTCAACAAATTCGCGTGTGCAGGCCAAGACTTTTTCCGGATGGTCCGGCCAGATTGCTTGGCTGGTGGTTAGGGTAAAGCCCTGGCCATGCTCCACGGCATGGGCAGACCAAGGCTCGCCCACGCAAAAGCCATCAATGCGTCCGGCTTCCAAATGCGCGAGCATTTGCGGCGGCGGCACTATCACGCTGTTTACATCCTGCAGCGGGTGAATGCCCTGGCTGGCCAACCAGTAATAAAGCCACATGGCATGGGTGCCGGTTGGGAAAGTCTGGGCGAAGGTAAGTTTTGTGCCTTTTTGGTGCGCGTGCTGTTGCAGTGCACTGGCGCTGGTCACGCCAGCTTCTTTCAGTGGCTGTGACAGATTGATGCTCTGGCCATTCTGGTTCAAACCCATAAGTATGGCCATATCAGTTGCAGCGGCGCCGCTGATACCCAACTGAATGGCATAGATCATACCGTACAGGCTGTGGGCAGCGTCCAGTTCGCCGCTAAGCAGCTTGTCATTTATGCCTGCCCAGGAGGTCTGGCGTCTGAGATTGAGGGTTAAGCCGTAGGGCTGGCCAAACCCCTGTGTGGCTGCCACGACCATGGAGGCGCAGTCCGTCAGCGGCATATAGCCGATATTAAGGGCATTCTTTTCTGGAGCATCGCTGCCCCCAACCCAGGCCAGAGAGTGCATATGCAGGCCATCGCTCATAGGGGTATTCCTGAAAACCTAGACCGCAAAAAGCACAGCAATTGCTGTGCCGTGGTCGTGTTAGGTGGGTTCACTTTTTGATCTGTGTAGGAGCGGTTTCAGTCGCAATCCCAGCAAACACGGGCATCAATACACATCGCGCAAATACCGCCGCTCTTTGCTCATACCGCTTACGTACAGGGCGGCAGCGCCACTGCTCATTTTCCCATGTACATGCACGATCTTTTTTAGGGCGGCGTCGACGTCTTTGGCCATGCGTGCGGCGTCACCGCAGACGCATACCGATGCACCTTGTTGCAGCCAGCTCCACAGCAACGCGCCATGTTCGAGCATGCGTTGTTGCACATAGATTTTTTCTGCCTGGTCCCGGGAGAAGGCAGTGTCTAGACGAGTGAGTAGGCCGCTAAGTTGCCAGTTACGCAGTTCATCGTGATAGTAAAAGTCGCTTTCGGCGCGTTGTTCGCCAAAGAACAACCAGTTTTTGCCAATTCCGCCTTGGGCTTGTCGCTCCTGCAGAAAGGCGCGGAACGGGGCAATTCCGGTTCCTGGGCCAATCATGATCAGCGGCATCTGCGGATCTTGCGGGGGGCGAAAGTGTGCCGAGCGTTGCAGAAATATCCTTGCGCCTTGGCTCTCTGCACGGTCGGCTAGAAAGGTTGAACAAACGCCGCCACGCTCCTTGTTCTGGTGCCGGTAGCGCACGGTAGAAACGGTGATATGCACTTGATTCGGATGCGCTTTAGGGCTCGATGAAATGGAATATAGGCGCGGCTGCAGAGGTTTGAGAAAGCTCAGCAGTTCGTTGTTGTTGAGGTGTATGGGGAACTCCAACAACAGGTCGAGCAATTGACGTCCCCAGAGCCAATCCTTGAGGTCGTTTTGTTCGCCGCTGCGCAGCAGCTCCGCCAAGAGCGGACTGGCCGAGCGCTCGCATAACCATTGCAGTTGCTGAGGGGTGATTCGGGCGATTTCCAAATGCTCCTCAAGGGCTATGCGCAAGGGCATGGGTGGTTGTTCTTTCAGTTCAACGCTGCAATTACCATCAAGCTGCAAGGCCTCCAGAAAGGCGTTGACCTGCTCTGGGCAATTTTTTGGCCATACACCCAGGGCATCCCCGGCTTGGTAGGGGAAATCGTGGTCGCCGAGATCGAAGACGATATGGCGGGTTTCCTTCTGCGCCCCCGGGCTGTTGAGAATGCGGTTTTCTAGCAATCGACTGGTCAGCGGGCTGTGACGGTTATAGCGACTGCTCTCGACGGAGGCTTGCAGCACGTTGTAGTTTTTTTCCATTGTGGCAATGGACCCGCTTGGCATGGTTGTACAGATTTTTTCCAGCCATTGCTCAGCGACTTGTTGAAAGTCTGGTTCGCAATCTTGTCGCGGGTGCAGGCGTTCGCCGCCAAGGGCTGCTAGGCGCTCATCCAGCTTGCGACCAAAACCACAGAATTGGTCGTAATTGGAGTCGCCTAGCGCCAACACGCTGTAACGGATGTTTGCCAAGGCTTGGGCTTCGGCATTTTCTAGGCTGGCCCAAAAACTGATGGCATTGTCCGGTGGCTCGCCATCGCCAAAGGTGCTGGTCACCAAAAGTACGCAGGCAGCGCCTCGCAGGTCCTCCAGCTCGGCGTTATCCATAGCCAACATGCGCGCGCGTTGGCCTTTACTGACTAGGCGTTGTGTGAAGGCTTCGGCCAAGCCTTCGCTATTGCCGGTTTGTGAGGCCCACAGCACCAACCACTGCGGGCTCATCAGGTCAGCTTGTGTTGCGCTAAGCAGTCCTGACGTATCGCTGGTCATAGTCACACCGGCGCTTTGGCGAGAAAACAATCCTGCCAACATGCCGTCCAGCAAGAGGCGTTTGTTTTCCGTTAGCGGTGCACTGGTGGGTAGGGTAGGTACGCCACTTAAACACCCTTCAACGCTACTGAGACCCAACAGATAACCCTGCATATAAAGCTGCTCGGCAGCGTTTAGTTGCAAATTTGCCGGGGGGTCGAGGTTTAGCAGGCGAGCAAAGGCATTGGTCTGCATGGGGTGGGGCTCCTCGGAAACAGTTGTCCCTAGAATGGACAGCGCAGATCTGACGGCTTTTAGATTGACTGCGCAGAACTTGAATGCCGGCTGAAAGGATATGGGGTCTATGTCGTCGCTGGTCACAGCGTTAATGGCCAGCTGTTCACCAAACACATCGTTCCAGTGGAAGGGCGCAAAGCAGTTGCCTGGGCGCACACGGTCGCTGATTAGAGCTGGTAGTACCGCGACGCCATGGCGGGAGCGAATTTCCACGTCGTCGCGTTCATTAATGGCCAGGCGGGTGGCGTCGCTCGGGTGAATTTCTACAAAGGGGCCGGGATGGAGTTTGTTCAGCGTGGGCACTTTGCCGGTCTTGGTTAGGGTGTGCCAATGATGCTGCAAGCGACCTGTATTGAGCACCAGAGGGAATGCCTCGTCGGGCAGTTCTGCAGGCAGCAAATGGGGGCGTGCAAAGAACTGCGCTTTGCCGCTTTCTGTTGCAAACACTAGTGCAGGTTGGCTGCCATCTGCAGCCAGTTTCAAGCATTGACTGACATTGTTATTCAAGTAACGGATTGGATTGCGCGTGACCGCATTGCTATCGGCAATAGGCCATTGAAGCGGTTGCTCGCGTAGGCGTTCATAGCTGGCACCACGAATGTCATAGCCGGTTTGGGGGTTCCAGCAGCGTTTGATTTCTTCAAATACTTCGCTTGCGCTGGTGTAGCTAAACGCCTCGCTGTAGCCCATGGCGCAGGCTACACGGGCGATAATTTCCCAGTCAGGCAAGGTATCGCCTGGCGGCATTACGGCTTCCTGCATTAGCGTAAGGTTGCGCTCGGAGTTGATCATCACCCCCTCGGCTTCCGCCCACAGCGCCCCTGGTAGCAGGATGTCGGCGTAGCGATTGGTTTCGGTATCCAGGTAAGCGTCCTGAGTGATTACCAGTTCTGCCTTTTGCAATGCCTCAATCACGGTTTTGCGATTGGGCACACTGGCCACCGGATTGGTACAAATAATCCAACAGGCTTTAACTTCACCAGCGGCCATGGCCTCGAATAGGGCCACCGTGCCATCGCCACCCTCACTGCGCAAACTGCCGGGCTTGAGGGCCCAAATTCGTTCAATGAACGCACGGTCCTCTGCTATCAAGGCAGAGCGTTGTCCTGGTAGGCCTGGGCCCATATAGCCCATCTCGCGCCCACCCATGGCATTAGGTTGGCCGGTAAGGGAGAACGGCCCGCTGCCTGGACGGCAAATGGCGCCGGTGGCAAGGTGCAAGTTACATAGGGCGTTGGTGTGCCAGGTTCCTTGTATGCTTTGGTTAAGGCCCATGGTCCAGCAGCTCATCCAGTTTTTTGCTTCACCTAGCCATTGCGCAGTCTGGCGAATATCAGCCTCGTTCAGGCCGGTGATGGCGGCGACTTTTTCGGGCGAGTAGTCCTCAAGAAAACTCGGCATTACATCCCAGCCTTCGGTGAATTCAGCTATAAACGCTGGGTCGGTATGGCCGTTTTTCATCAGTAAATGAAGCAAACCATTGAGCAGCGCCAGATCTGTGCCCGGGGCGATTTGTAGGTACAGACTGGCCTTTTCTGCAGTGGCAGTGCGCCTCGGGTCGATGACGATCAGCTTGGCCCCGGTCTTAACTCGGTCGAGCAGGCGCAGAAATAGGATTGGATGGCAGTCGGCCATATTGGAACCGATCACTAAAAACACATCGCTGTGTTCAAAGTCGCTGTACGCGCCGGGTGGGCCATCGGCACCGAGGGATTGTTTGTAGCCGCTGCCGGCGCTGGCCATACACAGCCGAGAGTTGGATTCGATATGGCTGCTGCGAATAAAACCCTTGGTAAGTTTGTTGGCCAGGTACTGCGCCTCCAAGGACATTTGCCCACTGACATACAGGGCCACGGCATCCGGACCATGCGCGTCAATGATGTCGCGCAGGCGCCTGGCGGTAGTATCGATGGCTTCGTCGATGGCCACGCGCATCGGGTCGCAGCTGCGCGCCTGGCGCACAAACGCGTACTCCATACGTCCACTGTTAGCGACGGCTTGGCCGCAGGTAGTGCCCTTGGTGCACAGGCGACCGAAGTTACTTGGGTGCTGTTTATCTCCGGAAACTTTGACGATCAGGTTGTCTTCTACCTGCATAACAATGCCACAGCCCACCCCACAGTAAGGGCATACGCTTCGCACTGTTTTGCTGACCGTCGGTTTTGCTGACATCGTCGTATCCATCTGTGGAAACGACAAAGGCGCCATGCTGCTCCTCGTCTTTTAACGGGAACTGCACGGCGCCTTTGTCGTGTGTATTGCTTGAATGTTTCGACCATCTTCGTTGACGGCCTTTGCGTATACGAAGCAATGGTTGGGCCAAAAGCATCGCAAACTCTTACGCGGCACAGTGTGAGCGGCTTCAGTTGCGAGTTCTTGACTTTAAAAGCATCGAAGCTGAAACCACTTAGACGAGTACTTTGTGATGTCTAAATTGCGTCACATTGGGGCGATAGATCGAAAACTGCACTGTTTTAGTTCTGAATTGGTACGTGAGCTAATTCCCCTGTCTGGCAGGAAGCCCGTAAATGTGGCGTTTGCAGAAGGCTAATAAATTTCTGGCACAGCCACTGCATAGTCTCGATCAGCTCACTGCCATTGCGTAGGTGAGGCACCCCGTCGATCAATGGCGATCGTTGACTGAGAAAAGTCCGGGTGACAAGGACTGCATCAGGCGTATAGGCCGGCAGTACGAACAGGCAAAGGCGCCTGGAACCTCTTGGTTCCAGGCGTTTTTTTTTGCTCAAAACAAACCGTAGCGGCGTGGGCGGATTTACACATGAACAGTACAGATCTTCAGCAATTGGTCATCATTGGCAACGGCATGGTTGGTCATCACTGCTTAGAACAGTTAGTTCAACGCGGTGCGTTGAGCCGCTACCAGATTCATGTGTTCAGCGAAGAGCCGCTGCGCGCCTACGACCGTGTGCACCTGTCCGAATACTTCGGTGGCCGCGATGCAGAATCCCTCGCCCTTGGCGACTCGGCGCTTTATCAAACCCCAGGTGTCACTCTGCACCTGAGTGTGCCGGTGCTGGAAATCGACCGCGACAGCCGCAAGATAATTACCGCAAATGGTTGCGTGCTCTATGACCAGCTTGTACTGGCAACCGGCTCGTTCCCCTTTGTGCCGCCGATTGAAGGTGCCGCCGGTAACTCTCGATTGGTCTACCGTACTCTGGCCGACCTCGATACCATCCAAGCAGCCGCCAAGAACGCCCGCCGTGGCGTAGTGGTGGGGGGCGGTTTACTCGGTCTGGAAGCGGCCAACGCCCTTAAGAGTTTGGGCTTGGAAGCCCATGTGGTGGAGTTCGCTCCACGTTTGATGCCTGTGCAGTTGGATGACCACGGTGGCCATGCCCTGAAGTCGCGTATCGAAGCCCTTGGCGTTAGCGTGCATTTATCTCGCAGTACCCAGTCGATTTCAGCCGGCTGCGAATATCGCTACCGAATGAACTTCGCCAACGATGAGTTCTTGGAAACAGACCTGATCGTTTTCTCCGCAGGCATTCGCCCTCAGGATGCCCTGGCCAAACAATGCGAATTAGAGCTAGGACCACGTGGCGGTATCGCCATCGACAGCCAATGTCGCAGCAGCGACGCTAACATCTACGCTATCGGCGAATGTGCGGCATGGAATGGCAGCATCTTTGGTTTGGTTGCGCCGGGTTACCAAATGGCCCGCAGCGTAGCCGCGCAGCTATGTAACGAAGCAGCTGACCCGTTTATGGGGGCTGATATGTCGACAAAGCTCAAACTACTTGGGGTCGATGTCGGTTCCATTGGCGATGCCCAGGGCACCATTGCCGGATCGCGCAGCTACCGCTTTATTGATGAGGCCAGCGGCAGCTATCGTCGCTTGGTGGTTTCTGCCGACGGCAAGCAAGCCCTGGGAGCGGTTTTGGTAGGAGATAACAGCTACTACGACACCTTGCTGCAATATGTACAAAACGGCATTACTCTTCCTGCCGATCCCTCGTCGTTGATTTTGCCCCGGAGCGAAGCCGCACCTACGCTAGGCGTCGATGCCCTGCCAGCCACTGCCACCGTATGCTCCTGCCATAACGTCAGTAAAGGGGCGATCTGCAGCGCTATCGACGCTGGTTGTGACGACCTTGCCGGCCTCAAAACACAGACCAAAGCCGCCACTGGTTGCGGTGGTTGCGCCAGCTTGCTTAAGCAGGTGTTCGAGCATGAGCTTACTGCTCGTGGCGTTAGCGTTGACAAGAGCTTGTGCGAGCACTTTGCATTCACCCGTCAGGAGCTTTACTCCGTGGTTCGTGTTGAAGGCATCGAAACCTTTGACGAACTGCTGGCCCGCCATGGCAAAGGCCAACTGGGTTGTGATATCTGCAAACCGGTCGTGGGCTCCATTCTGGCGTCGTGCTGGAACCGCCAAATTCAAGAGCCCTGGCTGGTACCACTGCAAGACACCAACGACACCTTTATGGCCAACATGCAGAAGAACGGTACCTACTCAGTGGTGCCGCGGATTCCCGGTGGCGAGATCAGCCCAGATGGTTTGATTGCAATTGGTGCAGTGGCGAAAAAGTACGACCTGTATACCAAGATCACTGGCGGCCAGCGTATCGACCTGTTCGGCGCGCAACTGCACGAACTGCCAGATATCTGGGGGGAGCTGATTGCTGCCGGCTTTGAAACTGGTCACGCCTATGGCAAGTCCACCCGCACTGTGAAAAGTTGCGTGGGCAGTACCTGGTGCCGTTATGGCGTGCAAGATAGTGTCCAAATGGCTTTGAGGATTGAGGACCGCTACAAGGGTCTGCGCTCACCGCACAAGCTTAAATTTGCGGTATCTGGTTGTACCCGCGAATGCGCAGAAGCGCAAAGCAAAGACGTTGGCGTAATCGCTACTGAGAAGGGCTGGAACTTGTACATCAGTGGCAACGGCGGTATGCGCCCGCGCCACGCCGAATTGTTCGCCACCGACCTCGATGACGACACTTTGATCCGCTACATCGACCGCTTCCTGATGTTCTATATCCGCACAGCCGACAAGCTGCAACGCACGTCTGTATGGCGCGAAAGCCTGGAGGGCGGTTTGGACTATCTGAAGGCCGTGATTATCGACGACAGCTTGGGGCTGGCTGCAGAGTTGGAAGGGCAGATGCAGTTAGTGGTTGACCGCTATGAATGCGAATGGGCCAACGCCCTAAAAGACCCAGAAAAGCTCAAACGCTTCCGTACCTTCGTCAACAATAACGGCGCTGACCCAGATATTCAGTTCGTCAAAGAACGCGGCCAACGCCGCCCGATTCGTGCAGAAGAGCTGCACCTAGTAGCCGCAGAGGAGATTGTCTGATGAGCCAAGCTAATACTGCCGCTGTTGCCCAATACACCTACTGGCAAACCTTATGTCGCCGTCAGGACTTGGTCGCTAATTCCGGCGTGGTGGCTTGGTTGAATGGCGTCCAAGTGGCGCTGTTCTATCTGCCCAATGAGCCGGAAGGTAATCGCTTGTTCGCAATTGAAAACCGCGATCCGAAGTCGGGCGCAAATGTGATTGGTCGTGGTTTGGTGGGTAGCTTGGCTGGAGATTTAGTGGTGGCTGCGCCGCTTTATAAACAGCACTTTCGCTTACAAGACGGCACTTGCCTCGAATATCCTGAACAAACGTTAAACGTCTGGCCGGTGCGCTTTAATGGAGACGCCGTTGAGGTGCAGCTCCCCTCAAAGCAAAAAGTCGAGGGTGCAATTTGGGGTTGATTAACCCACAAATTATTATAAAAGCCTGATCTTGCTGACCCCTGCCAGCCATGACTGGCAGAGGTCGGACATTAGCGTTCGTCACATGTTTAAATCGACATGGCCACAAAATTTTGGTTGCCGGCAATCACGACGATGCAATCGAAAAGCACCCCGAGCTGATTCCAAAACTGCTTCCGACCACCCATTACCTTCAGGACAGCGGAGTAGAAATCGGGGGAGTTAAGTTCTGGGGATCACCGTGGACACCCCGCTTTCACGGAGGCGCATTCATGCTAGATCGAGGGAGTTCTTTGAGATCACAGTGGGGTCTTATTCCAGATGACACCGACGTCCTGATTACGCACGGGCCGCCCTACCTGAGCGGTGGCAGAGCCATAGATGGAATGCTCATTATCAACGTAGGTTGTGAAGAACTATATTACCGCACCCGAGACATGCCCCTGCAGACACACGTATTCGGACACATTCCAAGCCCGCTCAGCGCGGGCCTTTTTGTGCGATCACTTATGGCCCAAACAATGGTCGCGGTAGGCACGACAGTTACATTCGCCATTAGCTGAGCAGTTCAAAGCTGCTCAACATTCTCCATAGTTATCTGATCCAGGGACTGACCAGAAGCCTGCTCTCCCAGCCTGAGAATCAGTCGCTTGACCGCTTGCTCCAACCAGTTTTTTTCAATAGGGGAAAGCTCATCAAAGCCCGCTGACTGTGCTTTCCTGGCCGTCAAGGCACTACCGCGTTCGCTACACAGATCGCCCATTTTGGTACGCACTGCCATATCGATTTTAAACAGTTCGCAGGCCTTTGCTCTGCTGCCTGCAATTCGCTCGACGAGCGTGATGACGAAGTACGCCATGGCCTGCAATGGCTCCTGCCCATTTCGGTAGCTCAACCATCGCCGATAGGCATGTTGGGCATGCTCCGACGCACTAAAGCGCTCTGGCGGTTCGGGGTAACGCCCAAGAGCCACATGGAAATGGAAGTTATCGGCGATAGCAACCCCTGAGCAGATGCCTACTGCCTGTACAACTTGAGGCTTTCCTGGTGGCGGGGGATTACGATCAATCAAATCAACGTGGGAGTATGTGAATCTAATCGTTCCAGGATTCTTCTTGAGATCCGCCTCAATCTCCCAAGCACGAAGAAATCCGTCAATAGCCTGGCAAGCTTCCTGGCCGCTACCAAAATGCTCGGCTGGGACAACCTTCAGCACTCCGTCCGAGAGACAGTACTCGCCAAGATGGTTCTGGAACGTCAATGGATCCGGATCCTTGTAGGAGATGTCCTCGCCGGAGCTGACCTTGAAGTAGACCGCCTCTACATGTGGATCTCTCACACTGCCTCCTTATCGGGCAATCAAACGTCCTGAGCTGGGCACCTGGAGATCGCCGACGCTACCGCAACGGGTGCGGCGGTGCCGTCTACCGGCTTCTGCCACACAAGTAGCGCGGCTTTCAGCAGGGCTTTAGCTCGACTTTCAATGGCCAGATCGTCCCATGTCGCAAGCTCTGCCTGGTGGAAGTAGGTATTCAACAGAAGAGCGCTTTGACCTAGCCGAGATCGTTTGCCCAGAACCTGCTCGCCTTCAACACCTACGGTATCAGCAAAGGGGCCATTGCTGATTGAGCTGGTTCTGAACCGCCCCGGGTTTCGCGGAGGCTGTTTGGTTTAAGTCAAGCCGCCACCTTGGAAGCCTGACTGGCTAGTTGCCG
>Ga0209081_1000184_pt1 | contig 36797 bp, 36 predicted proteins | sample GOMGulsemesocosm_4_FD_184636 | JGI IMG/M metagenome (GOLD analysis project Ga0209081, IMG submission 184636) | Methane-oxidizing microbial communities from mesocosms in the Gulf of Mexico - GOM15B Gulf of Mexico (SPAdes) (version 2) | ecosystem: Environmental > Aquatic > Marine > Cold seeps... | reverse complement strand
GCCGATTTCTTCCAGCTTACTGAGGCCGCCGCCTAAAAGGTGGTTGAGCTCAAGTACGAGGCTGCTGACACGGTCGTCTTGCTGGGCACGTCGCAGGGCTTCAATGACATCCAGAACACGCGTTTCCGCTTTTTCTTGGCTGCTCTGTTCCAGTATTTGGGTAAGCGGGTCGGTGTAGCTGTACTGATCCACTAAGAAACCGCTGGGGCTGATACGCAGTGCGGTTTGTTCTGGCATGGTGGCCAGCTCCTGTGTGCCCATCGATGTAAATATCGCGAGAATAAGCGCGATAAAAATAAGGTTGAGCAGGGCGACGCGCAACCAAGTGATGCTGCCCCAGATAAAGCCCAGCAGGCGGCGAATAATACCGGGCTGTGAGGGTGTGTGCGCTTGGTTAGCCATAGTGTCCCTACCTATTAAAATGTAATCACGTCGGTGTGTTAATCGGTTTCTTTCGTATCGTTCGCTTCTTCGACAGCGGAGCCATCGAGCTGCTTGATGTGATATTGCCAAGCTTGTAACCAGCGGCTGACCAGCATGGCACTGATAAACAGCACACAGGTTAGCAGCAACTGTAGCCAGTCGCTCCAGCCCGCCTGTTCTGACATGGCATTAGGCACGATGAACAGGAAGTAAGCGAGCACAACAAAACACAACCAGTTGTAACTTCTATGCGTGTCTTTCAGCATGCCCCACAATGGCAGTAGCAGCGGTACCCACTGTATGGCGAGCCCTGTGAAGGAGAAGGTCTCGGCGCTTAGGTTTAACCCAGCGTAGAGAGCCAGTAAACCAAAATAGCTGGCATAGCAGAGCTGGCGAGTGGCGCGCAGCGGCTGCGGCAGTGTGTTTTCGACGGGGTGCTGGCTAGTGTTCATAATCAAGGGTCATCTGGGTTGTGGATAACACGCCGGTGTTTCGTCTATCGGGCGATGTTGGGCGTTATGTGTAGGGTGTAACGGCGGCTAGCTGAGCTTAAGGGCTAGACCAGAAACGCGTTTGCCTAAGGCTTTGCAGAGCGTGCGCTCTTCTCGGCTGAGGCTTAACTGTCCATCGGGCCCCGCTAAGTGTGAGGCGCCATAAGGTGTGCCACCGCTCTGGGTACGCATCAACTCGGGCTCGCTATACGGCAGACCGGTGATGAGCATGCCGTGGTGCAGCAACGGCACCATCATGGTGAGCAAGGTGCTTTCCTGGCCGCCGTGCATACTACCAGTTGAGGTAAAGCAGGCGGCGGGTTTGCCAGCGAGGCTGCCGTTGAGCCACAGGTCGCCGGTTGAATCGATAAAAAGCTTCAACGGTGCGGCCATGTTGCCAAAGCGTGTGGGGCTGCCGAGTATCAAACCTGAGCATGCCCGTAGGTCGTCGACGCTGCAATAGGGCGCGCCGCTGCTGGGGATGTCGTCCTCACTCTGTTCCGTGTTGGCCGAGACGGCGGGCACGGTGCGCACGCGGGCTTCGAGCTTTTGCCCCTGGGTGCCGCTGGCAAGTTCCACACCGCGTGCTATCTCTAAGGCCATCTCGGCGCAGGCGCCGGTGCGAGAGTAATATAAAACCAGAACAAACGGCTGGGACATATCAGATCAGTTCCAAAACATTTTCGGGTGGGCGGCCTAATACCGCTCTATCGCCTTTTACAACAATAGGGCGCTCGATCAACTTGGGGAACTGCGCCATGGCATTGATCAGGTCGTTGTCACTCAGCGCTGGGTTCTTTAGGTCGTTGTCCTTGTAGGCGTCCTCGCCTTTGCGCAGCAGTTGACGCGCCCCCATACCCAATTTACTCAGCAGTTCTGTGATGTCGGCGGCGTTGGGTGGGGTTTCCAAATAGAGCACGACTTCTGGCTGCAGACCTTTCTCTTCTATCAGCGCCAGCGTTTGGCGGGATTTGGAGCATCGAGGGTTGTGATAGATAGTGACCATGCAGGGAATATCCTTTATGTTTCTTTATATAAGGGTGAGTCGCTTTAATCATCCCACTATACCTGCACTTTATGACGTCGTTAGTCGTCGGCAGAGTTATCGCTGTGTTCAAATAGTGGCTATGGTTAAAAACACCCATGTAATCATTGTTAGGTCCGGTAGCACCGCAGCACGACTGGGGTGACCATTGTAAACATTAACGCCTGTGACCCCAATGCCGTTGGCGTCACAATTGTAACTTAAGCGGTGCTGGGCACGCGGTGTATGAGTCGGTGCCCCTTCACGAATTAACCGAGCCTGCGGGCCAGAGTATTGATAATGAACTACCTGACGTTAATGTGGCGTTTTATTCCCTTTGTGGTAACGCAGTTCCGTCTTAAACGCTGTCAGCAGCGCGCCGCCGCGTTGACCTACATGACCCTCTTCGCCATCGTGCCGATGATGACGGTGACCTACGCCATGTTTTCGCTGATTCCATCCATGCAGGGCATGGGCGAGCAGCTGCAAGCGTTTATTCTTGGCCACATAGTTCCAAGCTCTGAGCTGCAAGTGCACGATTACCTACAGGATTTTTCTTCGCAGGCACGCAGCTTAACCTGGGTGGGTATTGCCATGCTGGTGGCCACAGCCTACCTAATGTTGAAAAGCATAGAGCAGGCCTTTAATGATGTCTGGGGTGTGCTAGAAGCGCGTAAAGGCTTGTCGAACTTCCTCCTTTACTGGGCTGTGCTCAGCCTAGGTCCATTGCTGTTGGGTTTGGGTTTGGGTGTTAGTACTTACTTGCTGTCGCTCAAGTTAATGGTGAGTGAATACGACAGTCTGGGTTTGATGCCGATGGTGCTCAGCTATGTGCCTTGGCTGTTGACCGCGGCGGCGTTCACACTGCTGTTTGCTGCGGTGCCTAATTGTAAGGTGCCGCTGAAACATGCGCTGTTTGGCGGTGTCGTCAGTGCCGTTTTGTTTGAGGTCTTAAAATACTTATTTGCGTTGTTGGTTGCACATTCTGATTTCCGCATGATTTATGGTGCGTTTGCGATAGTGCCGTTGTTCCTGCTCTGGGTGAATCTGCTGTGGATGATTGTCTTAGCCGGTGCGGTACTGGTGCGTAACTTGTCGACGTATAAAACGCTGGTGATCGGTGAAACCTACCCAGATTTAATCGCTGCGCTGCTCGCGCTTTGGCGTTTTCATGAATGCTTGCGCACAGGCATTGCCGCTAATGATACGCAATTGTTGAAAGTGGGGATTGAAGCGGATCAGTGGCAGCGGGTACGTGACGAACTGTTACGCAATCGAGTCATTGCCGTGACGCAGCAATCAGACTATGTACTTTGCCGTGATTTGGGTACGGTCACTCTGCGCAGTCTGGCGGATATTGTTGGCGTGCAGTCGCAGATGCCCGGCGTAAGTGATTACTTGCAAACTTTTGAGTGGTTCCCCGAGGTGGCGGCGCGGCTGCTGTCGATAGATCAGCACGTTGAAGTGCAGTTTGATGTGCCGTTGGCGGATATTTTTCAGGCAGCTGGCCCCGTGGCAGAAGAGTATCCAGATGAAGGCGAAGGTTTAGAAATGTTGCACCGTGAGCTGGCGGGCTATCAAACTTTGCCGGGTGGTGCCGATACAGAGTCTGCAGCGGAAGTATTTGCAGCGCACGCAGAGGAGAGTTCTGATCAGGGGGCAGCAGCGGCCGAAGGGGCAGTGCTATCCGCTGATGGCACGATGCCCGTTGCCGATACGGACAGCGAAGACGGCTCACCTGCTGAGGGCCCAGAAGATTCACTGAATACTCGGGCGAGTTGATGTTGAGACAACCGTTAAAAATGATGGGGTTTCGTAGTGCGTCCGTCGTGTTGGTGTGCGTTTGTTTGTTGCTCAGTGGTTGTCGCGCAACCCGTTTTACTTTGGACGATGGTGAGTCGCTGCGCTGGTCGGATTTACGCGGGCAGTGGGTATTTATTAATTATTGGGCGGTGTGGTGTAAGCCGTGTATTGAAGAGATTCCGCAGCTCAATGAAGTGCACTCAACTGGGTTGGGTTTTGTTCTTGGGGTCAATTTTGACCAGCCAGAGCAGCCCCTACTACAGCAACAGCATCGACAACTGGCGATTGAATTCCCTGTCTTGCAGCACGACCCAGCGGGCCCGTTGGGCTATAACCGTCCACAGGTTTTACCTACGACGGTGGTCTTTGATCCGCAGGGGCATTACCAGGGGGTATTGCTGGGCCCGCAAACGCCCGCGAGCTTAAAGGCCGCGCAGCTGGCCTATAAGCTTTGATCGATAAGGCGAAAGGGCTGGCGTTACTTGATTTGAGTGTTTTGTGCATTATCCGCAGTGATTAAGCGCTGCACGTTGTTCCTGCTGGCTTAGTTTTATATTATGCACCCATTAAAACTTAACGCCGCTATACTCATAGGCGTTACGTTAATTACTTATATTAAGAACAAGAGTAAAGCACCTTGAGCATACCGTTATTAATTTGTGATGATTCGAACATGGCGCGCAAGCAAGTTGCGCGTTCGCTGCCAAGTGACTGGGATGTTGATATCACCTTTGCTGTGAATGGCGCCGAGGGCATAGAAGCCGTGCGTGAAGGTAAGGTGGAAATGGTGTTTTTAGACCTCACCATGCCGGTTATGGATGGCTATGAAGTACTTGAGTTGATCAAGCAAGAAAGTCTTAAAACCATTGTGATTGTGATATCAGGCGACATACAGCCTGAGGCTCGCGAACGTGTCATGAAATTAGGCGCGTTGGAGTTCATCAAAAAACCCATCAATAAAGAAAAGTTACAGGGCGTGTTGCGCGATTACGGCCTGCTGTAAACGCTTGAACGACTTATATCTGCTTTAGCGAGCTTGCTACCCACCATTTTAAGGAGGCATTTGTGTCTCAGCCCCTGCCGTTTACAGAAGATCAACGAGATTGCCTACAAGAAATCAGCAATGTGGCCATGGGCGCTGCAGGTGAACACCTTGCTGGCTTTTCAAAGGTTTTTGTCGAGTTGTCGATCCCTATCGTGCGCGCAACGAAAGCAGATGACCTGGTGGACGCTTTGGTCAGCCTGCAAGGCTTAGAAGCTGTCTCGGGCGTGGTGCAACCATTTGAGGTGGGGCCTTTCAGCTTTGGGGGCGGTGAATCAAGTACCGTTTCGGGCTGTGCATTGGTTGCTATTACAGAGTCAAGTTTCCGCGACTTGGCCCAGCAACGCGGGGTCGGCATTGACGACGACGCCGACGCGCAGAAGTTGCTGATTCAATTGGCTGACACCATTACCCATGTTTGCCTGCCGATGTTAACAGAGCAGCTGGGCGTGCCGGCGCCGGTATTACCCGCTTCTGAAATCGCTTCTCTGCACGTACCTTTGGCGGAATTTAAAGTGCCACAGATTGACGGCTGGTCGGGCATGACGACCGTTGAGATCAATTATCACCTTGAAGGGCATCCGTTTAACTGCGACTTATTATTAATCCTGCCCGACAGCGCTACCGCAGCACTTTGTAAAGCGTTGGATGCCTTATTGGCATGATGCTCAGCACCACTCGTTGAGGTGCTTGAGTGTTATGGTCATGAATCGTCTTTCTTACCTTCTTAAATAGTGTCTTGATTTTTAAAGCCTAACCGTCGCGACAGAGTTGGGCTAGCTTATAGACTTGGTCTCCTCCCGTTATGAAATATTCCCGCTTTGGCCAGAAGTTCACCTCGGAGTCCGGCATTGTTAATTTGATGGCGGACCTCGGGCAGGCCCTGAACGTCAACCCTGATATCATTTTTATGGGAGGTGGCAACCCGGCCAAAATTCCCGCCATGGAAAGTTTGTTTGCCGAGAAATTGCAGCAGGTGATCGATGACGACCAAGCGCGCCATAAAATGTTGGGGGTGTATCAGTCGCCGCAGGGCGATGAGGTATTTCTTGATCTCGTCGCCAAATTATTATGCGATGAGTTTGGGTGGCCGGTTACCGCTAAAAACATTGCCGTGGCCAACGGCAGTCAATCTGCCTTCTTCGTGCTGTTTAATATGTTTGCGGGGCAATTCATTGATGGCACTAAGAAAACCATTCAGTTACCGCTGGCGCCGGAGTACCTTGGTTATGCCGATGTGGGCCTGTGTGAAGATTTCTTTAAGGCGACACAGCCCACCATCGAGTTGTTAGACAATCGGGAATTTAAATACCACGTCGATTTTGATAACTTACAGATTGATGATAATACCGGCGCGCTCTGTGTTTCGCGCCCAACCAACCCGACGGGTAATGTCTTATCCGACGAAGAGATCGATAAGCTGGACGTCCTTGCTAAGGCCAACGACATCCCGCTGATCATTGATGCAGCCTATGGCACACCTTTTCCCAGCATTATTTTTGAAGACGTAACACCCCACTGGAATGACAACACCATCGTGGTGCTGAGCTTGTCGAAGCTAGGTTTGCCCGGTGCGCGCACGGGCATTGTCGTCGGAAATGAAAAGTTTATAAACGACTTCACCAACGCCAACAGCCTCACGTGTTTGTCCTGCGGTAATTTAGGTCCTGCGATTGCCAAACCCCTATTTGAAAACGGTGAAGTGCTGCGCGCCAGTCGCGATATTGTGAAACCGTTTTACCGTCAGCGTGCGAAAATCGCCGCCGATGGTTTTCGCGCGGCGATGGGCGATTTACCGTTTTACATTCACAAACCAGAAGGTGCCATCTTTCTTTGGTTGTGGTTCAAAGACTTACCGATTACCTCGCAGATACTCTACGAACGTTTAAAAGAACGGGGTGTGTTGGTGGCTGCGGGACATCATTTCTTTGTCGGGCTCGATGACAGTTGGCAACACCGCAACGAATGCATTCGCGTCACCTATTGCCTGGATGAAAAAACTCTGCAACAAGGCATTAGCTTGATCGCCGACGAAGTTCGTAAGGCTTACGCAGGTGAATAACGCATGGTAAAACAATCGGCAAACCTGCTGTTGATGATCATCGGTTGGCTGTGCATCGTGCTTGGCGTACTCGGAATATTTTTACCGTTGTTGCCGACCACGGTCTTTATTTTACTGGCGGCCTATTGCTTCTCGCGCTCATCCGAGCGTTTTCACCGCTGGATGCTCGAACACAAATACTTTGGCGAGATACTGCAAACCTACCAAGCGGGTTTGGGCATGCCACGCAAGGTTCGCCGCCGTGTGCTGTGTCTGCTTTGGCTGAGTATGGGCGTGTCTATGTGGGTGGTCGGACAATGGTGGGCGGTGCTGCTTCTGTCGGTCATTGGTCTGGGGGTCAGCGGGTACCTGCTGCAGCTGCCTACGCTCGAAGATGAGCGATAATTAAACTGCGGGTTTAAGCGCCCTGCGTAAAGCTCGTCGTCACATTCAGTGACTATCAAGGTAGCCTGTTACGCTGACCGATTGAAATCACAGCACAAAATAGCAGCTGTTCTAGTATGTAGTCTCGAGTGATCTAAACGGACTGATCTGTTCACGTTAAACGCCTTCCCTTACATTCCTAGGCTGCATTGCCGACGTGCTTTCCCTTGCCGATCCTCAGCTTTTCCTTCTTTATGTCTAACTTCCGGCTTAAGTAGCCGTGGAAGCCAGCAGGGTTTAAACGGTGTCCCAATAGTCCATAGCCCATGGCCCGTAAGATCATGGCGAAAATACGGGATACTGCGCACAATGCTAGGCTGAAATAACACAGCAGGCAGAGGGTGGTTCGGTGATTGCACGGAAAGTTAAAAATCTAATACAAATACGCGTTCTAGCGGTATTGATGTCCCTGGCCCCTTGGGCGGTACAGGCGGTGTCGATCTCGGTCGTTGATGACGGGCAGCGACCCTTGGCGACGGTTATGATTAGCCGCTTGCCGGTCAATAAACCGGTCTTGCCGATGGATGATCACGGCTACCCGCAACCCGGCATGATCCACAAGTCTCTAAGTGAGTTGACTCGCTTCACGGGCGCCGATGGCACAGCGCGGTTCGATGAGGGGGCGGGTGCTTCGGTGCAGTACCGCCTTCGCAAACCCGGATTTAATGATCTTTGGTTGGCCGGCGACGCGGACCTGAGTGCGCCAGTTGTACTGCAAACTATTGAATCGCCCCAGCTGTTGGCCGAACAGAAAGCCTCAAATCTGTGGTTGTCGCAGTTAGATTTTAACGGCGATTTAGCTCTGAAAAAGCACTTTCAATTAAACTGCGCTTTTTGTCACCAGCAGGCGTCCTCGTTTATGCGTGTAGAGCGCAGTCCAGAGCAGTGGCTGACCATCATCGAGCGCATGAACGGCTATGGGGCCCGCATTGCCGACGATGACCGCCAACCCCTGGCCGAGTATTTGTCTGAAGGCTACCGGAAGCTGCGCGCTAATGCCGAGTCTTTGCCCGATGCACCTGCATGGGAAAATACTCTGGAGGGCACCGAGATCACCGAGTGGCCTATTGGCGACGCCTTCTCGCAGATGCATGACTTTATTATCCACCCCAACGGTTTAGTCTATGTTGGCGATAACCTGCAAGATCGCATTTACGAGGTAGACCCAGCCACCGGCGATTATTCCGTATACGTCGTGCCGAAAGAAGGCGGCATGACGCTCGGCGGTTTTATGGGCAATCGTTTTAAGACCTACCCAAAGCTCGCTAATTATTACGGCGTGCACTCCTTTGCTATTTCCCCAACGGATGGGCACATATTTATTACCCCGTCGATGCACCGTGGGCTGTTGGAGTTTGACCCAAAAACCAAAGAGTTCATCGTTCATAAAATGAATGACGGTTATTACCCGCACACCATCCGCGCCGATGAGCACGACCGTATTTGGTTCACCTTGGCGGTATCGTCGCAGGTGGGCATGTTGGATAGAAAAACCGGTGAATTTTCGTTTTACGACCTGCCGGCCAGAAGCGTAAAAGAGTGGGCGATACTCAAAGCGTTGCCGCTGATTTTTGCCTTTGACCCAGAGAATAGGCCCACACCTGCGGTCGATCGCCTTTCTACCGGTGTGCCCATGCCTTACGGCATTGATATCGCACCGGACGGGCGCGTCTGGATTGCACGTCTTTACGGCAATGACATAGGTTACATCGACCCTGAAACCGGTAAGGTCACCATGATTGATATTCCCTTTAATGGGCCGCGCCGTCTGCGGGTGGACGCCAAAGGCAATGTGTGGATGGTGGCTTTCCAGGATTCACAACTGGTGAAGTACGATCCGGTTACTGAGGTGTTTAGCCGTTTTGATACGCCACTGGTGAATGAGTTGCCCTACTCTCTGAATGTAGACCGTGAGCGCGAGGTGGTTTGGGTGAATGGCAATCAGTCCGACAGTATCTTTAGCTTTGACATCAACACCGAGCAGTGGAAGGTGTACCCCTTACCGCGCAAGCGCAGCTTCACCCGCGACATTGAAATTGCCGAAGACGGCTCGATATTCACTTCAAATTCCCATTTTCCTAGCTGGCAGATTGAAGGCGCCCAACCGACCTTGATTCGCATTAAGACGGTTGAGCCTTAACTATGCTACGGATGAAAGCGATGAGTCGATTGAGCGTTGTTGCGCTGTTGTTGTCCTCAGTCAGTTGTGGCGTTGGACCGGACGTTGATGCAAACGTGGCAGAAGTGTCGGCACAGTCGGACGGTTGGCCGCACTATCGAGGTGACATTGGCGGACAGGGCTTCTCGCAGGCCAATCAAATCACCCCTGCGAATGTGAAGGGGCTCAAGCCGGCGTGGCGCTTCAGTACCGGTGAGGCGGCGTTGGGTGAGGAATCACTCAGCAATACCGCGTTCCAGGCCACGCCCATATTGCTGCCGGAATCGGCCGGTGGACACCTCGTGTTATGCACACCCTACAATGACGTCATTGCCCTTGATCCCGCCAGTGGCGCGCAGCGCTGGCGCTTTAGCGCCGACACCGACAGGCGCGGTAGACGCCCGGGTAAATGCCGCGGTGTGAGCGCTTGGCAGGCGCTGGACTCAGAGCTTTCTGACCGCTGCGCGTCCAGAGTGATTACCGCTACACACGACCGTCGCCTCATTGCACTAGACAGTTTGACGGGTAAACCCTGTGAGAACTTTGGTGAGCAGGGCGAGGTAAAACTTTATACCGAAACCGAAGGTTTTGTGCCCGGCGACATCGCTTCGTCATCGCCGCCACTCATTGCCAATGGGGTCATTGTGGTGGGCTCTGGTATTGTGGATTTTCAGCGCGCCAAAACCCCGAAAGGCACGGTGCAGGGTTTTGATGCGCTCACCGGTGAAAAACGTTGGCAGTTCGACATGATTCCCGATCATGCGCGCGACCAAAATAATCCGAACGTACCGCAAGCGGTATTAGACTCTTGGCCGAGCAATGCGCGGGAGGTCAGTGGTTCGGCAAATGCGTGGGCACCTCTGTCCGCCGACCCAGAAAATGACTTGGTTTTTATACCCACCGGTACGCCGTCTCCTGATTTTTATGGTGGCCTGCGCCCAGGTAACAACCTTAACGCTAATTCGGTGATCGCGCTGCGTATCAGTACCGGTGAGGTGGTTTGGCGCTATCAGTTGGTACACCACGACCTCTGGGATTACGACACCCCAGCAATGCCATTGTTGACCGAGATACAGAAGGACGGCGCCACTGTGCCGGTGGTGATTCAAGTCACCAAGCAGGGCTACATCTTTGTTTTGCATCGCTTAACCGGTGAACCGGTATTTGAGGTGAATGAAATACCTGTGCCGCAGAGCGGGGTTGCGGGTGAGTGGTTGTCGCCAACCCAGCCTCAGCCCACATTCTTTGAGCCGTTACTCAACACCCGCATTTCGGGCGATGACGCTTGGGGACTGACACCATTTGATAAGGCCGCGTGTAAAAAAGCCATCGATGCGCTGCACAATGAAGGTCTGTTTACACCCTTACAGGAGGATAAATTTACCGTTTTGATGCCGGGCAGTTTGGGCGGCGCTAACTGGGGCGGCGCGGTGTTATGGCCGCAAGAAAATCTGCTTTACGTCAATGTGAATACCGCGCTCTTTGCCGCCCGTTTGGTCAAAAGCACAAGCACAAAAGTGGGTGGGCATTTGCCACAATCGGGTAAAACCATGCAGATTACGATGCAGGGCACGCCCTACACCATCGAGAATAAAACGCTGCTGTCCCCGCTTGGTATACCGTGCATCAAACCGCCATGGGGAAAAATGATGGCCATTGATATAACCACTGGCAAAGCCCGCTGGTCTTCGACGCTGGGTTCTGTGCATGAGTTGTCCCCAGTGACGCTGCCGTTTCATGTGAATTGGGGCACGCCGAATTTGGGCGGCGCGATCGTCACCGCCGGAGGTTTGGTGTTTATAGGCGCAACGATGGATCGACAGTTTCGTGCTTATGATGCCAAAAGCGGTGAGCAGTTATGGTCGCACACCCTGCCCGCCGATGGCGCCGCATCACCGATGACCTACACCTATAAGGGTAAGCAGTATGTCGTTATCAGCGCGGGCGGGCATCATATGTTCGCCCGCCCTATGAGCGATCAGGTCGTGGCGTTTGCCCTGGGTGATTGACGTCGCTCGCGAGGCGTTAACAGTAAAGCCGTAAAAAACAGTATTAAAGAATCATAAAACAGTCACGTGAATGTGACGGGAGAGAGACTGTGTTTAAGTGGATGATGGCTGCCGTTAGCCTGACGATGTGCGCCGTGAGTTGGGGTTTGGATGAAGTACCCAATGCCGAAAAAGTAGAGCCGGGCGCCGCGTTGTTTGAAACCCATTGTGCGGCTTGCCACAACGACCCGAACAGTAAAGCCCCGCGCGTTGAAGCGCTGGCGGCGATGTCGTTTGATGACATTATGTTGTCGCTGGAATTTGGCCGTATGCAACCACAAGCCGCCGGCATTAATAAAATTGATAAGGCGGCGATTGCCCGTTATTTATCCGCCGACAGTAAAGTCGACGAAACTTGGATGGTCGCGGCGCAATGTGACGACCGGTCGATTAATTTATCCCAAGTCATCAGTCCTAACTGGGGGCTGGGCAAACACAACCAGCGTTACCTCAGCGATGAAACCGCGGGCATTAACCTTGAGAATGTGGGGCGGCTGAAACTTAAGTGGGCCTTTGCTTACCCGCAGGTGACAGCGGCGCGCTCGCAGCCAGTATTAACAGCCGATACGTTGTTTGTCGGTGCGAAAAGCGGCGACCTGTTCGCGTTAGATCGAAGCACGGGTTGTATTAAGTGGCGTTTTAAAGCCGACAGCAGTGTGCGCTCAGCGGTAATCTTGGGCCAGCGCGGTGGTCTGCCGACGCTATTTTTTGGGGATACCCTCAGCTCTGCCTACGCCGTTGATGCGGCTTCGGGGCAGTTGCTGTGGAAAAAGTCATTGTCGATTTTCCCTACCTCTGTGATTACCGGCTCCCCGGCTTACCATGAGGGTGTGATTTATATGCCGATCTCATCCTATGAAATTGCGGCGGCAGGTATGCCAAATTACCCGTGCTGTCATTCTCACGGCGCGGTGGTTGCATTGAACGCTGATACTGGTGAGGAACACTGGACATGGCACGCCATGGGAAAAGCAACGCCGCAGGGTAAAAATGACGCGGGCAGGATGCGTTTCGGGCCTTCCGGGGCTTCTGTGTGGACGACGCCGACCATCGATGCGGCGCGGGGCGTTCTGTATATCGGCACCGCTGAAAATATGTCGCACCCAGCGACCGATACCAGTGATGCCATCATCGCGTTGAATTTAGACGACGGGAAGACGCGCTGGAAATATCAGGCGCTTAAAAATGATGTATGGAATGCGGCGTGTTTGAACGGCGGGCCTAACTGTCCAGAAAACGCCGGCCAAGACTTTGATTTTGGTGCGTCCGTTGTTATGACTCAAAACCGCGAAGGCAAAGATGTGCTTTTAGCGGGGCAGAAGTCGGGCGCTGTTTACGCGCTGGACCCCGATGGCCACAGCAAGGGACAGGGGAAAGTGATCTGGACCAACTTTGAAACGCGCAATAATGTTTACAGTCCGAACCCAGGCGTGCACTGGGGTATGGCGGTGTCGGGGCAAACCCTGTTTGTACCCATAGCCGACTCTGATCGTCCATTCCCTAACTACCAAGCACGACCGGGGGTGTACGCGCTGGACGTGACCACCGGCAAAGCGATCTGGGGTAATCAGGTTTCACGCAGTTGTGATTATAAAAAGCCTTTGTCTGGCAGCTTCGGTTTAGAGGCTATGCGTAAGAAAGGAGAAGGCGATGAGGGTACTAAAGACAAGTCGCAATGCTCATTTCACTTCAGTATCTCGGCGGCTGTGACGGCCACCGATGAGCTGTTAATGGCCGGCGGCCTAGATGGTATTCTGCGTGCATACAATAGTCGCACCGGTGATATCGTCTGGAAAACCGAAACCGCTAAAGCCTTTGATACGGTGAATGGTGTTGCCGGGCACGGCGGTGCAATAGATGTAGATGGTCCGGTGATGGGAGGTGGTATGCTCTTTATTCATTCTGGCTATAGTATGTTTGGTCAGCTGCCGGGCAATGTGTTGTTGGCGTTTGAAGTTGAACAGCCGTAATTATCCTTAATATTTGTGTATTTTATGAATTATAAAAATAAGTTTGTTGCTCAATCTCTGTCTACTTTATTGAAGGGCAAGATCAAGACCAGAGTGCTTGTACCCGCTTTATTGCTGTGTGGGTCGGGCAGTGTTTTTTCCTCGGCTCTTATAGGTGCAGAGGTAGTGCCCCTTGCGGAATCAAGTCAAGCCCGCAGCCTAGAGGAAATGCTGGTAACGGCGCGGCGTGGGCCTGAAGACTCACTGCGTTTGATTGGGCAGGTGGGGAAGGTTACTGAGCAAACTCTATCTGAAGTAGGGCATGCGCACCTGCAGGAAGCCGCGGTGCGTATACCGGGTGTGTGGTTAAGCCGTGGCAATGGGCAAGAAATGTTGGCTTCAGTGCGCTCACCAGTTTACACCGGCGCGGGCAGCTGTGGTGAAGTCTTAGTGGCGGAAGATGGTTTGGCTACGCGCCCTGCTGGGCTGTGTAATGTGAATCAATTGTTTGAGGTCAACACAGAGCAAGCCCGTGGGCTTGAGGTATTGCGCGGTCCAGGCAGTGTATTTTATGGGGCCAATGCCGTACATGGTGTTATTAACAGTTTGTCGCCGAGCTTTCAGAGTAACTACATCACGCTCGAGCGTGGGCCACATCAATACTGGCGCAGTAAAGTCGGGGTTGGCGGTGAAGCCGGTAACCAACGTGTATGGGTAGCCGCCCATGGTGTCAGTGACGGTGGCTCGAAAGAAGATTCGGGTTTTGATCAACAGAAAATTAGTGTGAAACACCAACTGAACGCGGGCCTGCTGGATGAGGCGGGTGTGGCGACGGACGTAGAAGTAGAAACCTTGTTGTCGCTGGTGAATTTAAACCAGGAGACCGCGGGTTATAGCAAAGGCTTTGAGTCCTATGAGCAAGCCGGTTGGGAGGCCAATAGCAATCCGGAGGCTTACCGCGATGCGCAGGCGTTACGTTTGTCCTCACGTATTTCAGGTGAGTCATCGGCGAGCAGACGCTGGCAAGTGACGCCCTATGTTCGAAACAGCGAGATGCAGTTTTTACAGCATTATTTACCGGGGCAGCCTGAAGAGAGTAATGAGCAAAAAAGTGTTGGTGTACAGGCCTCGATAGAGCAACGTTTAAATGATCAAATGACCGCTTGGCTAGGCGTTGATATTGAGTGGGCGGATATGGAGGTTGCGGAATTTCAGTCCGATACGTTCATTTCAAACACCAATGCTCGCTACCAAGGTCAACACTATGACTACAGTGTGGCGAGCCAGCAGTTTGCGCTGTACGGCAACCTAGCGTGGCAGCTCACCGATGCGTTACAGACTGAGTTTGGCTTACGCTGGGAAGGTTTGAGTTATGAGTACGACAATCATATGGTGGGCGGCAGCAGCCAAGCCGACGGCAGTGGTTGTGGGGCAGGCGCAAGCGGCGAGTGTCGCTACTTTCGTCCAGACGATCGCAGCGATGACTTTTCAAATGTCAGTGGGCACCTGGGTTTAAATCTTGCTGTTCAAGACGATTTGACCGTTTATGGCCGTCTCGCAAGAGCCTACCGCGCGCCGCAGATAAATGAGCGTTACCGCTTGTTGGCTGGGCAATCTGTGGATGAATTTGGTGATAAATCCATTGATAGCCTAGAGCTGGGTATTCGTTCGCGCGGTGAGCGCTTGCAGGTTGACCTGAGCGCTTACTGGATGCAAAAACGCGATGTGATTCTAAAGGCATCCAATAATGCCACGGTCGGTGATGCTAAAACCGAACACAAAGGGGTGGAGTTACAGAGTGCTTACCAGTTCCTCGATGTTTGGCGTTTAACCGGTGCCTTGAGTTGGGCGGAGCACCGTGTCATGCGGGCCAGTGATTTTAGCTCGGGCAGTAACGCGTCTGGTTTGTTGATCGATACCGCGCCGCAATGGATGGGCAGCCTGCAGCTGCGTTACCAGCCTAGCAAGATGGCTTACGCGGAACTCGAAGCCGTTTATATGGATGACTACTACCTGGATGCTGCGAACGAGCATGAGTACGCCGGTCACACTGTGTACCACGCATTGTTCGGTGTACGCTTAGGAGCGCAATGGCAGGGGCGTTTACGAATTCAAAACCTAACCGATGAACGCTTTGCCGAACGAGCTGACTTCGCTTTTGGCAGTTACCGTTATTTTACAGGCGAAAGTCGTGGGGTCTTTGTTGAGGTGAAGAAGACGTTCTAGTCGAGCGTTTTGTTAATCTAAAATGTCGTACTTGGGCGCCGTTGAAAACCGACGTTGGGGTTCTTAATGTGCGCCGCGAAATTGTCCTGGGGTCTGCCCATTCCATTTTTTAAAGGCGCGGTAAAACGCGCTGGGCTCGGTAAACCCTAGTAAGTAGGCAATGTCGCTGATGGTCAGCTCAGGCTGCTTGAGGTAGTCGAGAGCCAACTGGTGGCGGGTATTGTCAAGTACCTGCTGGTAGCTGGTGCCCTCGCTGCTGAGTCTGCGCTGCAATGTGCGCTGGCTCATGCCCAGTTGATCGGCGATGCGAGCCTTGTCCGGCTCTTGTCCCATCAGTGTTGAGATAAGTAGGGTCGCTACCTGGTCCGTCGTCTGGTGATGGCCGCTGGATTTTTGTGTTTGTGCAATGACCTTGTCTGCGCGTGCTTTCATCAAGTTCAGCAGGTCGAGGCTGGCGTGGGGTATTTTTACAGTCTCGATACTGCGATTAAAACTTAAGCGGTTACGCGTGGCTGAAAAATGCAGCGGTGCATTAAAGAAGCGTTTGAATTCGCTGTCGTCAATGGGGGCCGGCAACATCAGTTCGATGCGATCGGGGCTGAATATTTCCCCAATCAACCAGTGCCCTAGCATCAAGTTCGCGGCCAGTATGGCGCAGCTGCGTACCGCGGAAACGTGGTGATCGGCGTTGAGGGCTACGTACTCGACATGGATTTGTTCGTCGTCGCGCTGAACTTCCAAGCGTCCGCCTTCGCCGGCTACGGCAAGGTAATGGGCGGTGGCGTCTAGGGCGTCGCCAATGGTGTCGCTGTTCATGGCGATGTAACCGGTGATGCTAAAGCTGGCCGGTTGGCTTTGGGCGGCAAACACCAAAGGCAGGGTTTCGTCACTGGCCTCTAAAGCCAATTGCCAAAAAGTTTCTTGCTGGGAAAACGGCAGGCGATTTTCGGGTTGGTCCAGTATGTCTTGCTTGATACCGGCTTTTTCTAATAATACGTCTGTGTTATCCACACCCAGCTGTTGCAGTGCACGCACGAGCGTTAGGGTGATGCTGACACTGACTTGGGGTTCGTGATTGGACATAAGCTAGCGCCAGTTTTTTTCCCACGCGTTCATGACTCGGCGCGGGTACCAGTATTTTCCGTAGCTGCCGTTGTAGCGTGCAAGCGCATCCATTAGCCGACCATTATCCCTTTTCATGTAGTGCTTAAGGATGGTGCAACCGTATTTTAAGTTGGTGTCTATGTCAGTGAGGTTGTCTTCTGGGTGGCCAATTTCATGCTTCCAAAACGGCATGACTTGCATCATTCCCTGCGCGCCGACACGCGACACGGCAAACTGATCAAAATGACTTTCAACTTCAATTAATGCCAGGACAATTTCGGGTTGGAGTCCTGCCTGCGTGGCTGCACGATGAATCTTGCGCAGTAATAGCATGCGTTGTTGAGGGTCTTTGATGAATTTCTTCATCGAATCCTGCTTGGACACTAACCAGACTTCGGCGTCGTATTGATCTACAAAACTGTCACTTTCTTCGATGGTGTTTTTGAGAAGTTGTCGCAGTTCGTTGTCGATCGCAGTCTGCTTGGACGCGGTTGATTGCGGTGGTCTAGGCTCGATTGAGGCCGATGAAATAGAGGGCGTTGCCAGTGCAATAATGAGCGTGCAGAGGGTCAGCGTTGCACGCCCCCAAGCTTGGATGGCTTGTGGGCGTGGCAAATGGGCGGTCATGTTTTGGCTAGGCAGAATCCTGCCCTTAGCCCTGCAGCTTAGCGCTGACGAATTCAAACAGGGCGTTGGCATCAACTTCCTGCTTTTCAGTGTCGCAGCGACCTTCGTATTCAGCGGTACCATTTTCCAGACCACGATCGCCGATGATGATGTTGTGGGGAATGCCCATCAACTTCGAGTTGGCCAGCATTACACCGATGCGGGCTTTTTTCTCGTCCATGAACAATACATCAATGCCAGCGGCGGTGAGCTGTTCGTACAGAGCTTCACACTTGGCTTGAACGGCTTCCGACTTGTGCAGGTTGATTGGCACAATGTTTACTTGGAATGGCGCAATAGACGCAGGCCAAATAATGCCGTTGTCGTCGAAGTTTTGTTCAATGGCCGAGGCCACCACACGCGTTACGCCAATACCGTAACAACCCATGGTCATTGGCTGCGACTTACCGTTGGAGTCCAGTACCGTAGCGCCCATGGACTCCGAGTACTTGGTGCCAAGCTGGAAGATATGACCCACCTCGATGCCGCGCTTGATCTCAATAGTGCCTTCACCACATGGGCTAGGGTCGCCGACAACAACATTACGCAGATCGGCGACTTCGCTCACCGCTAGGTCGCGCTCCCAGTTAACGCCGGTCAGGTGGTAGCCGTCTTTGTTGGCACCACAGGAAAAGTCAGAGGCGAGGCTGGCCGCGCGATCAATAACAACTTGGATGCTCAGGCCTACGGGGCCTAGTGAGCCGGCGTTGGCGCCCAGTTCTTCTTTAAGGCGTGCTTCGGGTGCAAAGGTCAGTGGCTCAGCAATGCCGGCGACTTTTTCAGCCTTGATTTCGTTGAGTTCGTGATTACCGCGCAGGACCAGAGCAACCAGCGGCGCTGTTTGCGCATTGAGCGGAAGGCTTTCGCCTTTATCGTTCTTTTCTTCGCCCAGTACGATCAGCGTCTTCAAGACATCAGCCGCTTGCAGGCCAAGTGCTTTAGAGACGTCTTCAATGGTGTGCTGGCCAGGTGTAGCGACTTCTTGCTGCTCTTGGCTTGGCGCTGGACGCCCGCTGACTGGCATGAGCGCTTCAGCCAGTTCAACGTTTGCTGCGAAGTCGCTGGCAGAGCTGAAGGCTATGTCGTCTTCGCCACTTGAGGCTAGGACGTGGAATTCGTGTGAGCCGTCGCCACCGATAGAGCCTGTGTCGGCCTGTACTGGGCGGAAGTTCAGGCCAATACGGGTAAAGATGTTGCTGTAAGCCTGATGCATGGCATCGTAGGTTTCCTGCAGGCATTCCTGCGATGCGTGGAAAGAATACGCATCCTTCATGATGAACTCGCGCGAGCGCATGACGCCAAAGCGTGGACGTACTTCATCGCGGAATTTGGTCTGCACCTGATAGAAGGTGGCTGGCAGCTGCTTATAGCTCTTGATTTCACCACGAATGAGGTCGGTAATGACCTCTTCGTGGGTTGGGCCTAGGCAAAAACTGTTGGTGTGGCGGTCGTTAATACGCAGCAGTTCGGGCCCATATTGCTCCCAGCGACCGGATTCTTTCCAAAGCTCAGCCGGTTGCACCACAGGCATTAGGACTTCTTGAGCACCAGCGGCATTCATCTCTTCGCGGACAATGCCTTCCACCTTACGCAGTACGCGCAAACCCAGTGGTAGCCATGTGTACAGCCCTGAAGCTAACTGGCGGATCAGACCGGCCCGCAGCATCAATTGATGGCTGATAGCAACGGCATCAGATGGGGTCTCTTTAAGAGTGGCAATCAAAAAACGGCTGGCGCGCATGGTGGATATTTTCTCTAGGCTAGTGTGAACTAAAGGCGCTATTCTACGGGTGTTGTCTAATTGGGGAAAGGAAGGAATAGGTTATGTCTGAACTTGATGTGGAAAAGCAGTTTGAGTTAGACCCCCAGCTGCACGCAGACACCTTAGTGGTGGGGCGCTTTGAGCTGTCGGTGGTATTGATGAGCCGCGATGCTAATTATCCGTGGTGCATCCTAGTACCGCAACGCGCAGGTAAATATGAACTTCATCATTTGTCAGAGGTGGATCGGCAGCAGCTGATGCGTGAATCCTGTCACTTGAGCGAGGTAATGACCGATTTATTTGTACCGTACAAGATGAACGTGGCTGCGCTGGGTAATGTGGTACGGCAGCTGCATGTGCACCATGTCGCTCGCTTTAAGACAGATAAAGCGTGGCCGGGGCCTGTATGGGGCGTTCATCCAGCGGCTCAATACATTGAAACTGACTTAGATGAGCGTGTTTCACGCTTACAGAGGGCCTTGTCTGGCGAGGGTTTTGAATCGATTTGTTTGATTTGATGCGCTGCTGCAGTGACGGGCTTGAGTGCCTGAAATAATAAAATTAAGGGAAAGGCATGAGTCTTATAATTGGTAGTGTGATTTTGGCAGCTTTGATGATTATGATCACCAAAGTACCGGTGGCCTATGCCATGGCGCAGGAAGGCGGTTATGACAATAAACAGCCGCGGGAGCAGCAATCAAAGCTTCAGGGCTTTGGTCTGCGCGCTTTGGGTGCTCATCAAAATAGTATTGAGGCCTTCCCTCTGTTTGCCGTAGGTGTTCTGCTGGCTCTTTGGGCGGACGCCCCGTTGGCGAGTGTGCAAATGCTGTGTGGTGTGTTTGTGTTGGCGCGTTTTGCGTATATGGCTTGCTACTGGTTTGATCAAGCGACATTGCGTACGGCTTTCTGGTTTGTCGGTTTGGGTTCCTCGCTTTGGTTGATGGCGTTGGCGTTGCCTTAATCAGAAGAAAGTCTGAACATAAAAAAACCGGCCAAGGCCGGTTTTTTTATGTTCAGACTGAACGGTTATGTCCACCCTGAAAAAAGGCTTACTCGGCCATTTCTTTCAGCTTCTTCAGCGGGCGGATCTTAACCTGAGTGCTGGCAGGTTTAGCTGCAAACATCTGCTCTTCGCCGGTGAAAGGGTTGATGCCCTTACGTGCTTTCTTGGCTGGTTTCTTTACCGTGGTGATTTTCATCAGACCTGGTAGAACGAATTCGCCCGCAGCGCGCTTCTTGATATGACCTTCGATGATGTCAGTCAGCTCATCCAGAACACTGGTTACTTGTTTCTTACTCAGTTCTGTATTTTCAGAAATTTGAGCCAGAATTTGAGTCTTGGTGTAGCGCTCTTTAACGGCTTTTATTTTCTTCTCTGGGACAACCTTGGCCGGGGCCTTTTTTGCGGCAGTCTTTTTAGCAGGTGCTTTTTTAGCAGCCATGTGTAGATTCCTTCTCGTGTGCGGCTAAGCCGTCATTGTTGTTATTACATCCGTGACCAGTCCGAAGTCTGCAGATGGGGCTAAAAGCGTTAAGGTCTTATTTTATAGGTTTTAACACTGATTAAATAAACCGAAACTATATATATAGGATTAAAATGAGGCGTGCAAGCGCAATCACACGTATATGCTGGGCGGGGTGTAAATAGCTTCGATGAATGGCTGCTAGTATGCGACAGCTCCGATGTTAGGCATCAATGCACGGTGAAGTTGTTCTTGGCGACCAGATTGAAAATGTCGACCCATTGGCGGCTAAATTGCGTGTCGGCCTGACGGTTAATCTCAAGAATTGCGCGGATGAGTGGTCGTTTAAGCTCGATGCGGTAAGCGCGGGTGTAACGGCAGGCGTCGAACGTGTCAGCGATGGCTAATATCTTTGCTCCTGCGCATATCGCATTCTCTCCTAGGCCTTTTGGGTAGCCGTTGCCGTTGCAGTGTTCGTGGTGCTGTAGAACGATTTCGGCGGCCTCCTCCCAACCACCCATTTTATGCAGTAGGTCGTAGCTCATGCGCACATGCCCGTGCATGTTGCGTTTGTCTTGGCTGTTGAAAGGGGTGTCTTTATGCAGCAGTTGCAGTGGGAGAAAAGCCATGGACATGTCGTGGATAAAACCCGCCATGGCCAGCTGGGTCGGATCTACTGGATTTCCAGCTTGTTGGTTCATCTTTAGGCTGAGCTTGGTTATGCGGTAGGTGTGCCCTTGCCAATATGGAGAGCGCTCTTCAATCGATGGTATGAGTTGTTGAATGAAAGAGAGGTCTGGGTGCTCTTTCACCCCAAAGGAGGGCAGTTGCAGAAGGAAGCTTTCGTCCTTTTGGCTCTGGAATGCCGCCTGCTGTTCCGGTGGAGGTAATTTGGTGTTGGGGTCAAGCAAACGGGCTGCTTGGTAGATCAGTTGTGGACGCTCTGTTTCGGAGGCTTCTGTTATTTGATGAATCGCGTGGCAGATATCATCGAAGCGCTCGCCGACCTCAATGTTGGCGTCAGTCGAGTGGTACAGGTTGCGGTCAACCAATTGTTTGGTTTTGTCCATGGCCAGTAGGACGACATCGCTGAGTAGGTCGTTGTAAAGTAATTGACCACTGCGCAGCTGCTCAAGAATATCTTCAATGCTTTGCAGCAGTGGGCAGAGTTCCTCGAGGCCTATATATATCAGATTGCCCTTGATGGTGTGTACCGCGCGAAAGAGTTCATTGCACAGCTCTCTGTTCGCAGGCGTTTGTTCTAGAGCAATTAATATTTCTTCGCTGCGTTCGTAGCGCTCTGTGAAATCGAGGAAGAAATCATCGATCAAGTCTTTATCGACCTCTTCTGGCGTTACGCTCAGCGGCATGGGAGTCCCTATGGCGGAGGTTGAATGGCGGTATTTAGCCTGAGCTGTTGGTCTCAAGCTGATGTGCATGACCACAAACTGGGTCTTTTGGCCCTGCAGTGATGGTGTTTCTTTATGCTTTTAAGCATAGCAATAGTCACTGGCTTCGCTAGTTGTGTTTTGACGACTTACTAGCTGGGTTTAGCTGGGGTATAATGCGCGGCTTTTTAGTCGGATGTCTGTCGAATCAACGCAGGGTGCTTAGATTGGTTTCTCTGGGATTAGTTTCTCTGGGTCTTTTCTTTGGTATTTATTAGGTCATTTTTATAGGCCAATATAACGGTCGTATGATTTTCGAACAGCAATGAATTTAAATTACACGTTTTTTATAGGATAAGAACTATGCGCACCCAGTACTGTGGCGCTCTCAATGCCTCTTTTATTGATCAAGAAGTAACCCTTTGTGGTTGGGTTGATCGTCGTCGTGATCACGGTGGTGTGATCTTCATCGATTTGCGTGACCGCGACGGTATCGTCCAGGTTGTATTCGATCCGGACAGCAAAGAGAACTTTGAGAAAGCCGATAAGGTGCGCGGTGAGTATGTTCTGAAGATCAAGGGCCGCGTTCGCGCCCGTGACGCCGCCGTGGTTAACAAGAACATGGCCACCGGCGAGATTGAAGTTTACGGTCTGGAAATTGAAATCCTCAACGCCGCTGAGACCACTCCCTTCCCGCTGCACGACAACAGCGTGGGTGAAGATGTTCGCCTGAACTACCGTTACATCGATCTGCGTCGTCAAGAGATGCAAGACCGTCTGCGTTTTCGCTCGAAGGTAACCAATCAGATTCGTAACTACCTGGATGACAATGGTTTCCTTGATATTGAAACCCCGATCCTGACGCGTGCAACGCCTGAAGGCGCCCGTGATTACCTGGTGCCATCCCGCACACACGAAGGTAAGTTCTTCGCGTTGCCACAGTCGCCACAGCTGTTTAAGCAGTTGTTGATGGTGTCTGGCTTCGACCGTTATTACCAGATCGCCAAGTGTTTCCGCGATGAAGATCTGCGCGCTGACCGTCAGCCAGAATTTACTCAGATCGATATTGAAACGTCGTTCATGAGCGAAGAGCAAATCATCAATATCACCGAAGGCATGATCCGCAAGCTGTTCAAAGAGCTTAAGGGTGTTGAGTTCGGTGAGCTGCCGCGTATGCCTTACGCCGAAGCTATGGAGAAATACGGTTCGGATAAGCCGGATTTACGTATCCCTCAGCAGCTGGTTGATATTAAAGACCTGCTTAAAGACATCGAGTTTAAAGTGTTCGCTGGCCCAGCCAACGACCCTAAGTGTCGTGTAACTGCGCTGAAGATCGACGGCGGCGCGTCTATTTCACGCAAGCAGATCGACGGCTACACCAAGTTCGTTAGCATCTATGGTGCCAAGGGCTTGGCATGGATCAAGGTTAACGAGATCGAGAAGGGCGTTGAAGGCCTGCAATCGCCAATCATTAAGTTCTTGGGCGAAGAAGTGACCATGAACGTGATGGAGCGTACTGGCGCTCAGAACGGCGACATTGTTTTCTTCGGCGCCGATACCACCAAGATTGTGACCGAGGCACTGGGTGCGCTGCGTTGTAAGATCGGTGAGGACCTCAATCTCTATACCACTGAGTGGGCGCCTATGTGGGTGGTCGACTTCCCAATGTTCGAAGAGCTGGAAGGTGGCGCTTTGACGTCTCTGCACCACCCGTTCACAGCGCCAAATTGTAGCCCGGAAGAGCTGAAGGCCAATCCGGCTGGTGCTCTGTCTCTGGCCTACGATATGGTCTTGAACGGTTGTGAGTTGGGCGGTGGTTCTATCCGTATCCACGATCAGAAGATGCAGCACACGGTCTTTGAGGTCTTGGGCATTGGTGAAGAAGAGCAGCAAGAGAAGTTCGGCTTCCTGCTGGACGCGCTGAAGTACGGTGCGCCACCGCACGGCGGCCTGGCCTTCGGTTTGGATCGTCTAATCATGTTGATGACGGGTTCAAAGTCTATTCGCGACGTGATCGCCTTCCCTAAAACCCAGAGTGCCGGTTGTGTGATGACCGACGCCCCGGGTGCGGTGGATAAGACTCAGTTAAATGATCTGAACATTCGCCTGAAGAAGAAAGAAGTAAAGGAAGCGCCGAAGGAAGCCTAAGAGCTGGCCTGATCGCGTTTGATTCTTTACCGAAACGGGGCCTTAGGGCTCCGTTTTACGTTATGTTCAGGCAGAAAACTGCTCCTGCGTTTTCTGCACTTCCCGCATCCCTGCGGGTCGGATGAACGGTGGGGGTACCCAGTGCCGCGGTGGCGTTGTACAAGGATGTACGAGTGTCACGGGCGCAGGATGCGCAAGAGTAGCCATGGATGCCAAAGAGCTGGCTATGTTCAGGATGAACGGTATGCCGCGGTGGCGTTGTACAAGGATGTACGAGTGTCACGGGCGAAGGATGCGCAAGAGTGGCCATGGATGCCAAAGAGCGGCGTTGCTGGAAGTTACGTGGTTACTAAATATCAGGTTCTTAGGGTTTGGCGGTATTCTACCTTGACGGCCTCGGCAGGGCTTGCGACACTGCGTACTGTTTTTTCATACAGTACTAATCGGGTGGGCGTTGGCCTACCGGCAGGGGCAAATGGCATTAATATTGGGGATCGATCCAGGCTCGCTTAAAACAGGTTTTGGTGTCATTAATCATGCCGGCTCGAAGACCCATTATGTGGCCAGTGGTGTTATACGTTTACCAAGCCTGAGTTTGCCGGAGCGGTTAAAAGTTATTTTCGATTCGGTCTCTGAGTTGATAGAAGAATACCAGCCGGAGCAGTTTGCGATTGAGCATGTGTTCATGGCTAAGAGCGCAGCGTCGGCGTTAAAGCTAGGTCAGGCTCGCGGTGCAGCCATAGTCGCGGCGGTTAACCATAATTTACCGGTGGCCGAGTACGAGGCCAAGAAGGTTAAGCAGGCGGTGGCCGGCAGTGGCGCGGCGGGTAAAGAGCAGGTACAGCTGATGGTGCAGACGTTACTTAAGTTGCCGTCTAAGCCTCAGGAAGATGCCGCGGATGCTTTGGCTATTGCGATTTGTCACGCTAATACGCATCAACATATGGAGCGCGTGGCGGGTGCGAGTACTTTCCGCCGTGGTCGCATGGTGTAGTCATGCCGCTGAATACATAAAAGGCTTCCATTGAAGTCGTAAACGCTTGAAGAGAACATTAGTATGATTGGTCGCTTAAAAGGGACGTTGATAGAAAAGAAGGCTCCGCAGTTGATCATCGATGTGAATGGCGTGGGTTATGAGGTGCAAGTGCCCATGACGACACTCTATCAATTGCCTGCAATTGGTCACGAAGTGGTGTTGTTGACCCATTTCTCTGTCAGTGAAAATTCTCAAATGCTGTTCGGGTTTATTGCCAGTAAAGATCGAGACCTCTTTCGCATCTTAATTAAGGTGAGTGGCGTTGGCCCGAAGATGGCGTTGGGTATTCTTTCGGGTATGGAAACCGATCAGCTGGTGAGTTGTGTCATGCAGGATAATATCTCAGCGCTGGTGAAGGTGCCGGGTGTCGGTAAGAAAACCGCTGAGCGTCTAATTATTGAACTGCGCGACAAGCTTAAAAATTGGGAGCAACTCAATGCTCCGTTAGCGGCTATGGAGGCGGCTAGCACCCCAGGCGCATCCCTCAGCGCCAGTGATATGGTGGCCGAAGCCGAGGCCGCCTTGACGTCTCTGGGCTATAAGCCAACCGAAGCGTCGAAGATGGTCTCCGGTGTCCTGAAAAACAACAGCGTTAGCCGCAGTGAAGACTTGATTCGCTTGTCCTTGAAAAGCTTGATGCCAGCCTAGGCCGTAATACGGCATTACTATATAAAGAAGTAGTCACGCATGATTGAAAAAGACCAGTTTTCTGATCAAAGCCATGTTGATGTTGATGACCGCATGATCAGTGCAAAGCCTCGCGATATGGAAGATCCGCAGGATCGTGCGGTAAGGCCGAAAACACTGGCTGATTATGTTGGCCAGCCATCTGTACGCGAACAGATGGAGATTTTCATTGCCGCCGCGAAGGGCCGAGAAGAAGCGCTTGATCACACCTTGGTGTTTGGCCCGCCGGGATTGGGTAAAACCACACTGGCGAACATTATCGCCAATGAGATGGGGGTGGATATGAAAACCACCTCTGGGCCGGTGTTGGAGAAAGCGGGTGACTTGGCCGCGCTCATGACGAACCTCGAGCCGGGAGATGTGCTGTTTATTGATGAGATTCACCGGCTGAGCCCGAACATAGAAGAGGTGTTGTATCCGGCGATGGAGGATTATCAGCTGGATATTATGATCGGTGAGGGGCCGGCGGCGCGTTCCATTAAATTAGATTTGCCACCCTTCACGCTGGTGGGGGCCACCACTCGAGCGGGTCTGCTGACCTCACCGTTGCGCGATCGTTTCGGTATTGTACAGCGCTTAGAGTTTTACAATATTGAAGACTTGACCACCATCGTTGCACGTTCCGCGCGCCTGATGAAGGTTCCTATGGATGATGCGGGGGCGTTCGAAATTGCCAAGCGTGCGCGTGGTACGCCGCGTATTGCCAATCGCTTACTGCGTCGTGTTCGTGATTATGCTCAGGTTAAGGGTGACGGCACAGTGACTGTAGAAATGGCCGACCTGGCGTTGAATATGCTAAATGTCGATGATCGTGGGTTCGATCATATGGACAGGCGTCTGCTGCTGGCGATGATGGAAAAATATGGTGGCGGCCCAGTTGGTGTGGATAGCCTAGCGGCTGCGATCAGTGAGGAGCGCGATACCATTGAAGATGTGATTGAACCTTACTTGATTCAGCAGGGGTATTTAGCTCGCACCCAGCGTGGCCGTGTTGTTACCCCTATGGCTTATGAGCATTTTGGCTTAGAGTTACCGAAACACTTGCGTGGCGAGGGGTGATCTAAGCCCCGGTTACCGAGCGCATCCCCTTTGGTTAAAAGAATACCTTCGCTATGTCTCAGTTTGAAATTCCCGTGCGTGTCTACATTGAAGATACGGATGCCGGTGGCATTGTCTTTTATGTGAATTATTTGAAGTTTATGGAGCGTGCTCGAACCGAGTACATGCGCCAGCTAGGGTATGATAAGCCCGCGGTATCGAGCGACGATAAATTACTGGTCGTACACTCGGCCAACACGCAGTACCGCCGCCCGGCGCGCTTGGATGATCTGTTGACCGCCACCGTTGTGATCCGTAAATTGGCACGCAGCTATGTTGTGTTTGAGCAGAAAGTTTTTCGCGGCAGTGAACTCTTGTGTGAGTCAGAGATCAAAGTGGCTTGTGTGACTCAGGCTGATTTGCGCCCAGTGGCGCTGCCAGAAAAAATGCGCGCTGATATTCACTGCGATGGCACTCAGAGAGGCTGGCTGCTGTAAGGTGGCTCAGCGCATTGAGTGCTTCAGTGGGCGCACATCATAGAATAATTAATTTTAATTGCTTAGCAAGGGACCCCGGTTATGGCCGAGTCGGAATCACTCTCCATTATTAGCCTGATCATGAACGCCAGCTTGCTAGTGCAGGCCGTTATGTTTCTATTGTTCTTAGCCTCAGTGGTTTCTTGGGTGATGATTTTTCAGCGTGGTCGTTATCAAAGTCGCGCTAAATCATTACTGGTTGGTTTTGAAAAGAGCTTTTGGTCCGGTGGGGATTTGGGTCAGCTATACCGCCAGGGAAGCAACAACGTGTACACGCAGGACGGCGTTGAAAATATCTTTCGGGCAGGTTTTAAAGAATTTACGCGCCTGCGTCAGCAGGCTGGTGCGGACCCAGACGCGGTTATGGAGGGGGCGCAGCGCTCGATGCGAGTCGCTTTGGCACGTGAGGAGGAAAAGCTGGAGGAGAACTTATCCTTCTTGGCCAGTGTTGCCTCAGTAAGCCCTTATGTCGGTCTGTTCGGTACCGTGTGGGGCATCATGAACTCCTTCCGCGGCTTGGCGAATGTTCATCAGGCGACGCTGGCTACCGTTGCGCCGGGTATCTCTGAGGCCTTAATCGCGACGGCTATGGGACTGTTTGCCGCTATTCCTGCTGTATTGGCGTATAACCGTTTTTCGGCGCAGGCTGAAAGATTGGCCAACAGTTACGAGACGTTTGCTGAAGAGTTCTCAGCTATTTTGCATCGCCAAGTACACACTAAGCACTGATGTGTAATTTGGAGATGTCATCATGAGAGCTAGCTTTCGCCGCAACGTAAAAAAGAAGCCGATGGCCGAGATCAATGTGGTGCCTTACATTGATGTGATGCTGGTGCTATTGGTGGTCTTTATGGTGACGGCACCATTGCTGATGCAGGGTGTTAAGGTGGAATTACCCCAAGCCCCGTCTGCCCCAATGGAAAATAAAGACGCGGAACCTTTGATTGTTTCGGTTAAGGCTGACGGTCGCTACTACATAGACCTGGGCCGGGACAGCAAGAAGCCTAAAAGCTTGCGCACTATCTCTGACTCGGTGGCGAAAGTTCTACGCGCTAAACCCAGTACACCAATCTTAGTGTGGGGGGATGCGCAGGTTGGTTATGGCGTAGTGGTTAATTTAATGAGTGAATTGCAAAAAGCGGGCGCGTCCTCTGTTGGTCTAGTGACCGAGCCGCCCCGTTGATCCCATGACTGTATCCGCTGTTTCTGCCCGTTCGTCTATATCGCCCTCGGCTTCCGCTGGGGGCAGCTATGGCTGGCCGATCGCAATCAGTTTGGCGTTGCACGCTTGTGTTCTGGCTGCTGTCGCTTGGGGTTGGGAAAGTGCGCCGGTTGATACGCATAAAGTGACACCACGTTACGTTGAGGCGAAGCTGGTGACCATGAAACCTAAGTCCAGTAAGCCAGCGGCGGCGAAGAAAAAAGTAAGGACGATTGATCTGGCGGCAAAAAAACGTGAGCAGCAAAGGCAGAAAGATCAGCGGATTAAAAAACAACGAAAACAGCAGCAAGCAAAAGACGCTGCGGCTCGAAAGGCCAAAAAGCTTGCGCAAGAGCAGGCCATAGCCGCAGAAGAGCGGTTGGCTGCGGAGCGACTGGCGCAGAAAAAGTTGGCTGAGCAGCAACGTGAAGTTGATAATAAGAGGCAGCGTCAGGAAGCTTTCGCCGATGCTTTAGCCGCCGAAGATGAATTGCTACTGGCTGAGCAGGACGAGGTGGCGGCGCAGAGTTATGTGGCGAATATCGCGCAGGCCATAGGGCGAAATTGGAGTCGGCCACCCTCTGCACGCCGAGGTATGACGTGTGAATTACAGTTGCAACTGATCCCGACGGGAGAAGTGGTGTCCGTTAGTGTTAGCAAGGGCAGCGGCAATGGGGCCTTTGATCGTTCGGCGGAACAAGCGGTAAAAAAACTTGGCCGCTTTGAGTTTTTAGCGGATATGCCTCCGGCTTTATTTGAACGATACTTCCGGCAGTTTACTTTGTTGTTTGATCCGCAGGATTTACGTTTGTAGTTGACGCTGTGTACCATCAATAATTATGTTCCGCTCGTGTTGGCGAGCCGACTACACAAGTGAAGGAGTCTAGGGTGCGCGTTGTTTTTATACTGGTGTTGCTGTTAACGGCTGGTGTTACTCGAGCCGAGTTGACGATTGAAATCACCCAGGGGGTGGATAACCCAACGGCTATAGCGGTGGTGCCATTCGGCTGGCAGGGTGGTGCTCTGGCAGAGGATTTGGCCGCAATAATTTCCCAGGATCTGCGCCGGAGTGGTCAATTCAGCCCGTTAGCCAATAAAGATATGCTCGCGTTTCCGCATCAGCAGGCGGATGTCTACTATCGGGATTGGCGCATTCTCGGCACGGAATTTCTATTGTTGGGTAATTTGGAATTTGTGGATGAGCGCTACCAGCTGACGTTTGAGCTCTATGATGTGTTGCTGCAGAAGAAGGTGCTGCGGCAGACGGTTGATGGTGATGAAGCGCAGCTGCGTGATCTTGCGCATTTTGCCAGCGATAAGGTATACGAGCTGATTACCGGCATTCGAGGGGCTTTTTCTACTCAGATGCTTTATATCGAAGCGTTGGGCGGTAATAAATTGTACCGCTTAATGTTGGCTGATGCGGATGGTGCCCGTGAAAAAATGCTGCTGGAATCGAAGCAGCCATTGATGTCGCCGAGTTGGTCGCCGGATGGTACCAGTGTGGCTTATGTATCTTTTGAAACGGGACGGCCTGCCATTTTTCGCCAAGAAATAGCCACGGCGGAGCGCCAGCAGCTCACAAATTTTCGAGGTTTGAACGGTGCTCCCGTGTGGTCACCGGACGGCACGCAATTAGCTTTGGTTTTGTCTAAAGATGGCAATCCTGAAATTTATACGTTGGATTTGGCCAGCGGGGTGTTTAAACGGGTGACCAAGCATTTTGCCATTGATACTGAGCCAAGCTGGACGATTGATGGAAAAGGCATAGTATTTACGTCCGATCGCGGTGGTAAGCCACAAATATACCAAGTAACACTTGCCAGCGGTCGGGTTGAGCGCTTAACCTTCGAGGGCGATTACAATGCGCGTGCACGTATTTCGCCAGACGGCAAAAGTTTAGTTATGGTACACCGCTATAATGGTGTTTTTCATATTGCCGCTCAGGATATGGCAAGCGGCGATATTCGAGTATTAACAGAGACACACCTTGATGAGTCGCCGAGCATTGCTCCCAATGGGGCTATGTTGATGTATGCGACCAAATATCAAGGCAAGGGTATTCTTGCGGCAGTTTCTCTTGATGCGGGCGTGAAGTTTCGCCTGCCCTCTAAATCGGGGGATGTGAGAGAGCCGAGTTGGTCGCCCTATTACTGATTTGTTGAGATTGAAACGAGTTTAAAACTTAATTACGGCCCAGTAGGGCTGATAACAAAAGACTAGGAGTTACACATGCTGAGTAAAGCATTTAAGCAAGGTTTGGGTCTGGCGCTGGCTATGACAGTATTGGCGGGTTGTTCTACTACTGACCACAATGCAGAAGCAGATGCTGCTGCCGCTGAACGTGCTGCTGCTAGCGCACAAGCTGCCGCAGCCGCTGAACGCGCTGCGTTGAATGCGCAAACTGAAGCCGCTGCTCAACTTGATAGCGTGTTTTATTTTGAGTTTGATAGCTCGGTGATTAATGCTGATTCGCGTGCCACGTTACTGGCTCATGCTGAGCAGCTGAAGTCTTCTGGTGCTTCTGTTCGTTTGGAAGGCCATGCCGATGAGCGCGGTACGCGTGAGTACAACATGGCTCTGGGTGAGCGACGAGCGAATGCTGTTCGTGATTTCTTGACATTGCAGGGCGTGAGCCGCTCGATGATGGAGAGCATCAGTTACGGAGAAGAGTACCCTGCTGTTGTTGGTGGTGGTGAATCTTCTTACGCGCAGAACCGCCGCGTAGAACTGAAGTAATAGCATTCAATGATGAATCGTTACTCAGTAACCGCAGCGCTTAGCGCTGCGTTTTTCGTTTTGGGGGCGGCGGTAACCAGCGCGCAGGTGGCGGTGGTTGAGTCTTCCAATCGTTTGCTTCCTGCTGTATCGGCGCAAGTTGTGAGAAGTGCTACGCCTACGGCGGACAGTGTTGTACCAGCGATGAGTGTGCCCAGTGATTTCTTCTATCAACTGCAGATGTTGCAGCAAGAAGTACAGTTGTTGCGCGGGCTGGTCGAGGAGCAGGCGCATGAACTAAAGCGCTTGAAACAGCAGCGACTGGATGATTATTTGGGGCTTGATCGCCGTCTAGCGGCATTGGCTGGTGGTGCTTCTCCGGTGGCCACGCCTGCAGTTACGAATAATAATCCAGGGCAGGTGCCTCAAGGCACGGGTGTGCAGGCTGTTGCTGTACTCCCCGTGGTTACGAATACTGTGGCCGATGAGCTGCAGCGCTATCGCAACGCGATTGACCTGGCTTTGAGCAAAAAAGATTACGTCAATGCAATAGCGGCGTTTAATCAATACTTGAGTGATTTTCCTGCGGGGCGCTACGCCGCTAATAGCCAATATTGGCTGGGGGAGATCTACCTGATGCAGGGGAACCTCGAGCCGGCGCGACAACGCTTTGCGCTGCTGCTTCAGGAACACCCTGACAGTAATAAGTCCGCTGATGCGACCTATAAACTGGGTGTTGTGCATCACCGCTTGGGGGATGCCGCGAAAGCTCAGCAGTTCTTGGTACAGGTTGCTGGGGGCGCGGGTAATGCAGCACGTTTGGCCGCTGACTACCTCGCTAAGCATTGGCCCAAGTAAGGTTCGGGCCGCGGTAGTGCTGATGGCGTAAAAAAGCCCCTTTACTGGGGCTTTTTTACGCCTGTAATTTCGTCTTACTTGTGATGATTGGTGTGGCTGGTTGAAAATTGTACGCTGGTAGCGCTATCTGGGCTCAGGTAGAATGCTCGGCCGTTGCGACTGGCGCAGCGGTATAGTTAACAGGTTGCTGTTCACTCTGTTTTAAGTGGGCAGCGCGATGGCTTGATAGTGGGTTAGGGCATGACTGACGCATCATTGCGTATTACAGAGATTTTCTACTCCCTGCAGGGCGAGGCGAGAACCGTGGGTTTACCAACGGTATTCGTGCGCTTAACGGGGTGTCCGTTGCGTTGTCAGTATTGCGACTCTGAGTATGCCTTCTTTGGCGGAGAGCGTAAGAGTATTGAGGATATACTGGCGGAAGTAGCGGCCTTTAAACCGCGTTATATTTGTGTTACTGGCGGTGAGCCTTTAGCTCAACCAAACTGCCTGCCGCTGCTGACTGCACTTTGTGACGCAGGCTATGACGTTTCGCTTGAAACCAGTGGTGCTATGCCAATCGGCGATGTCGACGGGCGCGTAAGTCGCGTGCTGGACCTAAAAACCCCAGGTTCTGGCGAGGTGTCGCGCAATTTATATGAGAATATCCCCCTGTTAACCGAGCAAGATCAAGTGAAATTTGTGCTTTGTGGTCGAGAGGATTACGACTGGGCTAGGTTGAAACTCGATGAGTTAAACCTTACCGAGCGTGCGGGTGAGGTGCTTTTCTCTCCGAGTTTTGGTCAGCTGGAAGCCAAGGTTTTGGCTGACTGGGTGGTGGCTGATAACCTGCCGGTACGTTTTCAACTGCAGTTGCATAAGCTGCTCTGGGATGATGCGCCTGGTTATTGATTTCAGATCTGAAGTAAGTGACTTGTTCATACGGTAGGCCGTTCAAAAGGGGCTGGTCTTTGATGAAAGCAGAATTGATTTCTTCGTACCAAAATGCTTCTCTTCCATTATGAAATTACAGATTCTAACGGTTACCGCAACCTTACTCTTTTTAGTTTTGAGTCCGCTTAATCAGGCCAGTGAGGAATTTGAGCAAGCGCTTAAAGAGCCTGTTTATTTTATGACCACTACGGTTAAGCCATGGGGCTATCGTAATAAGGCCGGTGAACAGGCAGGTCTATTGGTTCGCTTTATCGATGAGTTGGCTCTCGAGGCTCAACGACCTTACCGCAACCAGTTGCAGCCCTATCCGCGGGTTATTCACGCGTTGAGAAGTGGCGCGGCGGATATGGCGGTGCTATTTGATAGCCCGAAGGCAGGCGACATAGGTTATCGGGTAGGCGAGGTGGTTGGCGTAGATGTATTGCTTGTGGCGCAGAGAGGAACACCGAGTGTGAATTCTTTGTCTGAGCTTAAAGGTTGGCGGGTGGGTTTTATCCGTGGTTCTAAATACACCCCCGCATTCGACTCGGCCGACCATTTTTCTCGAATCCCGATGAATAGCATGCAACAGGGGCTGGCCATGTTACTCGCTGGTCGAATTGATGCCATGGCAAGTACTGATCAAACGTTCTTTTATGCCATGGAAGAGCTGGCATTGGAGCCTGACCGAGTACAGCGTCTCTTGCTCCTGGGAAAAACCTCTGCCGGGCTGTATTTTTCAAAACAGTCGACCAAGCAACATCTCATCCCGTATTATCGCGCCGCACTTGAACGGTTAGAGTCCTCAGGTCAGTTGGCTAAGATCTTTCTTCGTCAAGGGCTTGGCTCTTTAGCGAGCCCGTCCCTATAAAGTTTGGGCAGAGCAGTAATGGCCAACGCCAACGCTCTGAACTGTTGGCCGCAGAGCGTACCTCCAAGGCGATGAGGGCCTCTGAGCATAAGGTGGTGAGTCTGATTTAGGCACTATTGGCGGCTCAGCATTAACCGATAGCGCTATTGATGTGCCTGAGTAGCTAGAGGACGGCATCCCAGTGACCTATGTGCCTGCCCCGACAACGCAATTTTCATGGCCATTGCGCTAGGTTGAGCTGAGGTGCTGGGTGCTCAGGATATCTTTATTGGGGTGAATGCGGTGGGCTAGTCCGTCTATCTATACTGTCGCCCCGAGTTTGTATCCGCCTTTGAAACTATGGCGAACCTAGCCACTAAAGCAGGTGTTGAGGACAATCGCCTGCGAATACAGGCGCCGCTTATGAATATGCGCAAGGCGCAGATAGTGCAGAGGTGCCGAGCTGGGGGTCGAATACGCGCTGGCGGTCTCTTGTTATCAGGCCGACAGCGATGGGCGCGCGTGTGGCAGGTGCGACAGTTGTCGTCTTCGCAAGGTTGGATTTGGTGAGGTCGGGCAAAGGGGGCCAACTCGTTACCAGCCTTAAGGCTAGTCTGAAGCAGCGTCTCAATCTTAGACCGCTGTTTTCAGCTACTTTGGTGAAAGTTTTTAATTTTTTGTATTGGCGGGACTTGTCTTTTATTGGTAATTCCGTAATATACGCCCCTCTTCAAGGGGCCGTTAGCTCAGTTGGTAGAGCAGTTGGCTTTTAACCAATTGGTCGCTGGTTCGAATCCAGCACGGCCCACCATATTAAAGGCTTCGGATCCCCAAATGTCCGAAGGTCTAGGTTGAGAGCTTAAAGGCTCTCCCGCAAGTAGTTTGGGCCGTTAGCTCAGTTGGTAGAGCAGTTGGCTTTTAACCAATTGGTCGCTGGTTCGAATCCAGCACGGCCCACCATGTTAAAGAATTCAGATGTCCAAACGTCTGATACTCTGGATGAAAGCCACAGGCTTTCGCAGTAAGCAGTTTGGGCCGTTAGCTCAGTTGGTAGAGCAGTTGGCTTTTAACCAATTGGTCGCTGGTTCGAATCCAGCACGGCCCACCATTATTTAAAGGGGTTACCTACAAGGTAACCCCTTTTTTTTGTCTGAAATTTGATCTTCTTGAGGGGTTAGTGCTCGGCGATGGCTGTGTTAAAATGCTGCGCTTATTGTTCCTCCCCCCCCTAGGTTTGCGTTATGAGTGTTGTAGAAGCTGAATTGAAGTCTGATGTCCGTGAAATCGTGCGGGAGCATCTGGCGACCGTGCATTCTGATGTCATGTCTGAGGACGAGAAAACAGCCTACCGGGATGAAATTAAGCGTCTTCTTAAGCAAGAAGACGCTGTATTAGTGGCGCACTATTATACCGACCCCATGATTCAAGCGCTGGCCGAAGAAACCGGTGGCTGCGTGGCCGACTCCTTAGAGATGGCCCGTTTTGGGCGCGATCATCCGGCTAAGACCTTGATTGTTGCCGGGGTGAAGTTCATGGGGGAGACGGCCAAGATTCTTACGCCACAAAAACGCGTGCTCATGCCAACTCTTGAGGCTACCTGCTCCCTAGACTTGGGTTGCCCTGTGGATGAATTTTCAGCTTTTTGCGATGAGCACCCAGAGCGTACCGTCGTCGTTTACGCCAATACTTCCGCCGCGGTGAAAGCCCGGGCTGACTGGGTGGTGACTTCCAGCATTGCGCTAGAGGTTATTGATCACTTGGACGCACAGGGTGAGACATTCATCTGGGGGCCGGATAAGCATTTGGGCAACTATATTCAGCAGAAAACCGGTGCGGACATGCTTCTCTGGGACAGCGCTTGTATCGTGCATGAGGAGTTTAAAGCCCAGGGTATTTTAGACATCAAGGCGGCTCACCCAGATGCTGCGATTCTTGTGCACCCTGAGTCTCCAGCGTCAGTGGTTGAGCTGGCCGACGTGGCGGGTTCCACCTCCCAGTTGATTAAGGCCGCGCAGGGTCTGCCCAACCAGAAATTCATTGTGGCGACCGATCAGGGCATTTTCTATAAAATGCAGCAACTGTGCCCCGATAAAGAGTTCATAATTGCCCCAACGGCTGGTTCGGGTGCAACCTGCCGAAGCTGTGCTAACTGTCCGTGGATGGCGATGAACGCACTGGATAACTTGGTTGCTGTGCTTAAAGCAGGCGATAATGAGATTTTCGTAAGCGATGAGCTGCGTATTAAAGCCATGAAACCTTTGCAGCGGATGCTAGATTTTGGTGTTGCGAATAAGTAAGTTGAGTAAAATTTAGGCAGTTTTATGGTTCGAGCTGCCATTGAGGTGATTATTTTTAAACGGGGCATACCTTTTCGGTATGCCCCGTTTTTATTATATGCACTGGATGATTTTTTCTCGAAAGCCCAGAGGCTGGCCATCACTCCTAGCTAATGCACCGCTGCGACGCTGATTTATCTATCCAGCTAAATGTTGATGGCCTATGTAGGCGGTATTGCAGTCGGCGTCATGGTTAGTGGCTACTCAGGGGATGTGAGCGTCAAGCAGGTGCGGGCTTGTCGGCTTAGCTGGATAGTATGGACGAGACCGCAATCTTGGCTCGGGCGCTATACTCGAGCGTGCTGAGCTGCATGAGTTACCACAAAAATGTATGGTTCCCCTCGCGATTGCAACAACAGTGTGCGATGGCGAGGTTGGTCTGCGCTAATGTATTCGGAGTCTTGGTTGGGAGGCTTTCACTTCCCGCTCCACGATGAGTATCCGC
>Ga0209081_1000180_pt1 | contig 36997 bp, 35 predicted proteins | sample GOMGulsemesocosm_4_FD_184636 | JGI IMG/M metagenome (GOLD analysis project Ga0209081, IMG submission 184636) | Methane-oxidizing microbial communities from mesocosms in the Gulf of Mexico - GOM15B Gulf of Mexico (SPAdes) (version 2) | ecosystem: Environmental > Aquatic > Marine > Cold seeps... | reverse complement strand
GTTTCCAAAATTAAAAAAACGTTACTGGGGAAAGCATTTTTGGGCAAGGGGATATTTTTGTGTCACAGTAGGTCAGGTGACTGAAGAAATGATAAAGAATTATCTCGAGCATCACTTTGAAGCGAGTTCGAATGATAATTTTAAAACAGAATATGGTGAGCATGAATAACAGGGCTATTCGCCCTGTATCCCGACTTTCAGTTGCCAAGCACTCTAACCCACCCGTCTTTTAGCGGGTGGTTGTTTAGTAGACAGGGTATTAAGTTAGTCTGGAGGTAATATTTTGACGCAGAGTAAAGGTAAAATTAGTGTTTATTATGATGGGGCCTGTCCAAAATGCGTCAAAGATAGGCAAACTTATGAAAAGCTTGCAGGCAAGGCAGCGAATAATTTGTGCTGGGTAGATATTACAGGTCAAGAAAAAAAATTATCGGAGTTGGGTATTGATCCCGTTAAAGCGTTAACAGAATTGCATGTTAAAGATGAGAATGAGGTGATTCTTTCTGAGATAGATGCCTATATTTTGTTAATGGCTAAAGTCCCTGTATTGCAAGCTATTGCTTGGTTGATTGGACTACCCTTGATAAGGCCGGTGATTGCAAGAATTTATCATTGGCTAGTAAATCGTCGGCTTTATCAAAGTGGGCGGTTATAGGTATATATTTTTATCAAATGTCTTAGGAACGAATTTTTAATTAGGAGATTATCATGACTAATACTGCTATAAATAATGACGAAGTGATTAAGGTACTAAATAAAATTTTGGAAACGGAATTATCGGGCGTCGTACGTTACACTCATTACTCACTTATGGTGTTTGGTTATAACCGCATCCCAATTATTTCTTGGATGCGTAGTCAAGCAACCGAATCTCTTGATCACGCCACTCAAGCTGGTGAGCTGATCACACATTTAGATGGCCACCCTTCACTGGGTATAGGATCACTACTAGAAACCCACCGCCACGATATTGGCGATATTATGAAAGAATCACTAGAACATGAAGCATTGGCTTTGGCTGAATACCACAATTTATTAGCTTTGGTAGATGGTAAAGATGTCATGCTGGAAGAATATGCGCGGCGCATGATATCGCTGGAAGAAATGCATTTGGGTGAGGTGCGTAAAATGCTAAGAAAGCCAAGCTAGTAACTCTTGACTAACGTGAGTTGCAAGATGATAACTCACGTTAGTTCAGTATCAATAACATAAGCTATTGCAGGAGACTAATATGAATGAAGATACCTTGAATATGGAGGTAAGGACATTTCTTAAAAAAGTAGGCGTTACTTCGCAGCGTGAAATTGAACATACGATTCTAAAAGCGGTTGAAGAAGGACGCTTGCAAGGCATTGAGAAAATTAACGTAAGAATGACTTTGGAAGTACCTGAGATTGGGTTAAATAAAACGATTAATGGGGTTATTGCACTGGAATAATTTATCCTGTTAAAGGTAGCTTGTGTGGGTTACATTTTCTGGGGAGTATCTTTATTTGAGTCAGTTAAGCTTATATAAGCTTTTCTTTTTTGCCTAATTAGCTGAAATTTTTTAACGAAAAATGGAGTAACCATCATGGAAGCACTATTTCATTCATTATTGATGCTGATGCTAGTCGTTTGTAGCGTAGCCGTGGTTATGCGCAAATTGGGTCTGTCGACAATTTTTGTCGGGTTAACCATGACCGTTACAGCAGTGGTGGTTACGCTAAAAGCCTGTGTCCCATTATTAAAGAAACATCCTGCACATTAGTCGTATTGATATGTCGGTTCTTGGGGGGGAATATCGTGATCAGACTAGCCAGTATTATCTAGCAGATGAGCAAAAAGTACTCACTGAGTTATTCGGCTATTTGCAGGATTATTCTGCAATAGAAATAGGTCGCCAAGCGTGCTCGCTAGTCACTATCATTCGAGATAAGGCTAAGCAGCAAACTTTGGTTGAGGATTTTTTACATGAATACCAACTCAATTCTGAGGAAGGTATTATTTTAATGGAAATGGCGGAAGCCTTATTGCGTATACCCGATGCACAGACGCAGGATTTATTTTTACAAGAAAAATTAAGCACGGCAGACTGGCATAAACATCTGCAGCACAGCGACTCTTTGCTGGTTAATTTTGCTACGCGAGCGCTGGAAAGAACCGCTAAAGTTGAGCAACAGTTTGAACTCTCTGGTCCCGTGAATCAGTCCACGTTTTCGCGCGTATTTTCGCGCTTAGGTTTACCCTTAATTCGTACGGCTTTAAAACAAGCCATGCAGCAGTTAGCCTATCAGTTTGTGATTGCCGAGACCATTGAATTAGCGCTAGAGCAAGCCAGCAAGCAATTAAATTATCGCTATTCATTCGATATGCTAGGCGAGGCGGCTTTAACTGTTAGTGATACTAAGCGTTATTTTAACGCTTATGCGCAGGCGATTGCTGTATTAGCGAAAGCTGCAAACTCGACTGATATTTATAAAAACCCCAGTATATCTATCAAGTTATCAGCACTTTACGCGCGTTATGAACCATTGCGCTATGAGCAAGCGGTCGAACAGCTTAGTCAGCAATTATTATCATTAGCCAAGCAAGCACGCGCAGCGAATATTACGGTGACCGTTGATGCCGAAGAGTCAGAGCGCCTAGAAATGTCATTGGCTATTTTCACTAGAGTACTGACTGACTCGGCATTACAAGGCTGGTCTGGCTTAGGCTTGGCCGTTCAAGCGTATCAAAAGAGGGCGCTTAAGACCTTGCAATATTTAGCGGTATTAGCCACAGAGCAACAATGCAAAATTCCGGTACGTTTAGTCAAAGGGGCTTATTGGGATAGTGAAATTAAACGCGCTCAAGTCAATGGCTTAAAAGACTACCCAGTATTTACCCATAAAAGTGCAACGGACGTCTCTTATCTTGCTTGCGCACAATTTATGCTATCTCAAGGTGAGGTCTTTTACCCTCAATTAGCCACCCATAATGCACATACGGTTGCAGCTATTTTAGAAATGGGTAAAGGACATTCAGCTTATGAGTTTCAACGTTTACATGGCATGGGTGAGCAGCTTTATGAACAGCTTCTGCTTCAGACTGATGGCAAAATCCCTTGTCGTATTTATGCGCCAGTAGGAAATTATCAAGAATTACTGCCTTATTTGGTTAGGCGTTTATTGGAAAATGGCGCGAATACTTCATTTATTAATCAGCTAGAAAATGTGGATATTAGCATTGAAAGTGTGATTTCTGATCCTGTCGTGTATGTAAGAAAAGTAGAGAAATTAGCTACGCATTGCGTATTAGCCAAAGATTTATATGGTACTCAACGGATTAATTCAGAGGGAATTAATCTTGCTGATCGGCAGCTTATAATACGTATTCAACAAGAACTAAACACTTTCAATACTCAAATATGGCAAGCCGCTCCTTTAGTGAATGGCAAGTGGTGTACTGGCATTATGCATAAGGTTTTTAATCCCGCACAGCTTCAGCAATGCGTAGGTAATGTCATTGATAGTGATAAACAAACTATTGCTGAGGCGGTTAATATTGCCAGCATGGCAGTAAAACAGTGGCGTTTGTTTGATGTTAATGTACGCGCTGCTTATTTACAAAAGGCGGCTGAACTGCTGGAACAGAACCGTATGGAATTGGTGGCACTCTGTGTGCGTGAAGCCGGAAAAACTATTCAAGATGCCGTATCAGAAATACGTGAAGCGGTGGATTTATGTCGCTATTATGCGCAGCAAGCACAAGAAAAATTTACGCAGCCCATTAGTCTTTCAGGTCCTACGGGTGAAGATAATAAATTGTATCAATATGGTCGTGGAATATTTGTCTGCATTAGTCCGTGGAATTTTCCCATCGCTATTTTTATCGGGCAAATAAGTGCGGCACTCGTCAGTGGCAATACTGTGATTGCCAAACCCGCACAGCAAAGCTCATTAATCGCCATGCGCTGTATCCAATTATTACATCAAGCGGGTATTCCTGATGATGTACTACACTTTTTACCGGGGGAAGGTGCTTTTGTCGGGCAACATTTATTAAGTGATCCGCGCATTTCAGGTGTCGCATTTACCGGTTCTTTGGCAACAGCACGAGTGATTAATCAACAACTAGCAAAGCATCCTGGCATTATTCCCCTTATTGCTGAAACCGGTGGGCAAAATGTCATGATTGCCGATAGCTCCGCACATAGCGAGCAATTGGTACAAGATGCTGTGCAATCGGCATTTAATAGTGCAGGGCAACGTTGTTCGGCACTACGTGTTTTATATCTACCTTTTGAAACTGCCGAGCCTCTTATTGCACGGATTATTGGGGTGATGCAGCAATTAGTGGTTGCAGATCCGCAAATATATGGCACAGATATAGGGCCTGTGATTAGTGCTGCTGCCGCAAAGCAACTAGTTGAGCATGTGGACTGTATGCGCCAACAAGAAAAAGTTTTATTTCAAGTGTCGCTTGATGAATGTTTAGCTAATGCTTGTTTCTTTCCACCTACATTGATTGAACTGAAGTCACTCGCAGAGTTGACTGGGGAAAATTTCGGTCCTGTATTACATATCATTCGGTATCACAGTGATGAACTTGAGCATATTATCGAAGCCATTAATGCGAGTGGATATGGGTTAACGCTAGGAATACAAAGCCGTATTAATAGCACGATCAATAAAATTTCTGAAAACTGTAAAGTCGGTAATATGTATATAAATCGCACCATGATTTCTGCGGTTGTGGGAGTTCAGCCCTTTGGAGGTATGGGGCTTTCTGGAACTGGCCCAAAAGCAGGTGGCCCGCATTATTTACGCGCCTTTACTCACGAACAAACAGTGACAACAAACACGGTTGCGATTGGCGGAAATGCTCGTTTATTGGCTAAAGATTTAGATTAAAAGAGGGCTTGGCAGCAATGAAAAAATTGATTATTTCCAGTGTACGTTTTCTTATGATCTTGTTGATCTTATTGTTTATAGCTAAGAGTTGGTTTGGTGTCAATATGCCATTACTCAAAAAAGACACGACTTCACAAAAAATATTAAATCAGCGTTTACAGCTACCAGAGGGTTTTTCTTTATCCTTATTTGCAGATAAATTGCCAGGAGCGCGCATGCTGTTGCTAACTGAAACGGGTGATTTACTGGTGAGTTTATCCAAACACGGAAAAATTATTCTGCTTCACAAAGATGCTAATGCGGATGGAGTTGCCGATGCCAGTCGAGAATTAATCAGTGATCTCAAGCTACCGCATGGTATGAGTTTTTATCAAGATTGGATATATATCGCAGAAACCGATGCCGTGGGCAGAATACGTTTTGATGCAAAAAAAGGAAAAACCGTAGGTGAATACCAGCGGATTATTACTGGACTGCCTGAAGGTGGTAATCATTGGAGCCGCTCATTGCATTTTGGGCCCGATGGTATGTTATATGTATCGGTTGGTTCTAGTTGTAATGTTTGTCAGGAAAAAGATCCACGACGTGCGGCATTACTGAGATTTACCCCAGAAGGGAAGCAAGCAGAAATCTTTGCCAGCGGTTTGCGTAATACCGTTGGTTTCGATTGGCACCCAACGACCCATAAACTATACGGTGTGGATAATGGCAGAGACTTTCTTGGAGATAATTTTCCTCCTTGTGAGTTAAACCATATTGAGCAAGATGGTTTTTATGGCTGGCCTTATGTTAATGGTCAGCAAATTCCTGATCCTGATTTTGGTGATAAGGCCCAGTTAGAAACAAGTATTGCGCCAGTACATGTATTTGCCGCACATACAGCCCCGCTAAGTTTGATTTTCATTAAAAATGCAGAGCTGCGTGCGGCAATCAAAGCTGATGCATTAGTTGCTTTGCATGGCTCATGGAATAGTTCTAAAAAAGTCGGTTATAAGGTCGTGTCTTTGCAGTTTGATGCTGAAAATGACATTATCGAGAGTGATTTCATTACTGGTTTTGAAGTCAATGGTAATGTGATTGGTCGCCCAGTAGATATTGTTGAAGCGCCCGATGGTAGTTTGTATATTTCCGATGATTTTACCGGAAGTATCTATAAGGTTAGTTATGCAGCAAGATAATGACTTGCTCTTAAAAAATATCAGGAGATAAAGATCATGACATTAATACCGCAAACAGCTGATAGCATCCTAGACTTTTGGTTTACAGAGGTCACGCCCAAGCAGTGGTGGAGCCAGTCGGATGAGTTTGATCGGCTTATTGAAGTGCGCTTCGGTGCTGTGCATGCAGCTGCTGAGCTCTGTGAGCTTTATAGTTGGCGTGAGACAGCTAAAGGCCGACTGGCAGAAATCATTGTGCTGGACCAATTCTCGCGCAATATTTATCGTAATCAGGCACGAGCTTTTTCTAGCGATACACTTGCTTTGGCGCTGGCGCAAACAGCGGTTGCCATCAATGCCGATTGTGAGCTGGATATTAAACAGCGAACTTTCCTGTACATGCCATATATGCACAGTGAATCGCCAAAGATTCATACGGTTGCGGTTTCTTTATTCAAGCTACCAGAAATGGCGGACAATCTCGATTTTGAGCTGAGGCACAAGGTAATTATCGATCGTTTCGGGCGTTACCCACATCGTAATGTCATCCTTGGTCGCAAGTCTACAGGGGAAGAAATTGATTTTCTTCAAACGCCTGGGTCATCATTTTGAAAATTAACCTGGTACAGGGGGAGGCTTTAAGCAAAGGGGCGGTTCGGTAACATCACAAGATAGGTTAATTATCTATAAGATTTGTGGGAGTGAGCATCTCTAGAGTACCCTCGAAAAGATCAGCGTCATCAAAGTGACGACGCCCGATAAAAGCTGTCGCATGATGTCCCCATTGGCGCATGGATCCAGGGTTTGGAATGCCCATGGGCCAGAATAGAAAACGTTCGCCGCGCTCAGTGCGGTTTATGACTCCCGCTTCGTTATACAGACTGTGATTTTGTCTGTTGACATAGGTAAGAGAACGGAGGTGATCAGCGTGGTCAAAAGCATAGTATCGTCTTGTTGTAGCTATGGCTGTAGTCGAATATATTTTCTGGATATAGTGATGATTACTACTAATGCGAATAATGGTTGGCTGATTTGTATTAAAGTTAAATTGCTGCTGCGGTGCGAATGCCGGCTCCCGAAATAGTGATGTGGATTTAGGCATGTGGGCGTATTGCGTTGGAAAGAAAAAATGATAGCAACCACAGCTATGAATACTATCGAAAATAAGAGGATTACCATCAGCGTTCAGTGTTACTCGCCAGATAATACCGTCTAAATGTCCACCAAGCATATCTAAAGGCCACTCTTTAGGTCGAGCGGGAAACCAAATGCTGTAATTTAGTTGTAGTAAGGTTTTTGATTGTATTCGTGTATGTGAAATGTGCTGAAATACCACTGGCTTTGCCGTGTTTATCAGGATATTGTCACCACCACGCCATTGTGGAACGCCAATGTAATCATTTTTAGAGCTGGTATCAATTTCAAAGTGCGGTGCAAACTGCGCAAACAGTTTTTGTTGCTGGGGTTCTGTAGGTATGGGAATGTGCAAAGGATTTCCAGTGGACGTTTGTATAATTTCAGCGATTTGTTTGCGACTAAGCTTTATCGTGTTGTCTTCAGGGGCATGAAGTATTAATTGTCCTTCAACCGGTAGCGAGAGCAAGGGACTAGTAAAGGTTGTTAATGCTTGTTGGTGCCAGCGGTATATGCCCATGCGAAAGGGTATGGCGGTGAGCGGATAAAGACCTAAAACTTGTTGCCAGGTGTTGTACTCAGATGGCACTATCGCGTTGCGTTTAAGTTCATTGCGCTTAAGCTCTTGGTTCAGCTCAAAGCGACGTAAGGCATAACTGCAGTATGTTAATTTAGACTGTATGGGAGAAATTGTAGGGAAAAACTCCGCTGTTAGCTGATCGAGTTCTCTGAAATATTGCGGAGGTAAATTGTTGAGTTCTATCGACCAGTCTTGTAAACCAAGCGCTTGTAATAAATCTACCCAGCTCTCAAATGGTTGATTCTGTACTTCAGTTCGAAAGCTGGATAATAGTCGATTGACACGTAAATAAGGAAAATTGGTAATACGTGCATTTTGAGCATCTGTTGCCCCAGCGTTTGAGATAGTCCGCTCGGTAACGCTAATTAGCTGCCTGCAATTTTGTACAATTATTGGCTCATGAGTGTCTTTTAAGTAAGCAAAGTTGCAGGCGACAAGGCTCAGTGTTAAAGCTAGGATGGCTGTTTTAGCGCGCATGGCTATGTCGTCACGGTTGCATAAAACAACCATTTGCAAGTTCAGATCTTGTAACTGAGTCGGCTCCTTGAACACGACAAAGGTAGGAGCTTATAAATTTCATGCCATGCCCGTTGCGTTTAATTGACCTGTCAGAAATTAGGTTCGCCATGGGTGCGAAGGTAAATCCGAAAGGCCAATGACATCAACGGCGGCCTTGGCGACTTGATGATCATTTTCCACCGAGCTGCCGCTCACACCAATGGCTCCGATTAGAATACCGTCATTATCGACGATAGGTATACCGCCGGGAAACGTGATTAAGCCATCATTGGAGTGCTCAATGCCGTAAAGTGGTGCGCCTGGTTGCGAAAGTTCACCGATTTGCCCAGTGTTCATACCAAAAAAACAAGCGGTTTTGGCTTTTTTAATGGCAATATCAGAACTACCAAGCCAAGCCCCGTCCATTCTGATGAACGACTTTAAGTCTGAGCCGGAATCAACAACGGCAATACACATTTGGACGCCAATTTTTTGCGATTCAGCAACCGCTGCAGCGATGGCCGTTTCAGCTTGTTCATAGCTTACATGCATGGTTTTCTCCTCAGATTTATAGTGATGAAGGTGTAGCTTTAGTTTAGGGTAATATGATTATTGCGTGCCTAGGAGAGACTATCTGGACATTTTAAGCCAACTCATAAGTGCTTCTGATTATTCACAACTTTTAGCTACTTTGAAAGATATTTTTAAAACAAATGAGGTGCCATTGTAGGCGTATGTAGTCTACGGAATGTGAGAAAGGTTGCTTCGAATTCCCCCGTATTTCATTTGTGCCCTATGAGCCACAGCTCCATAATGGGCTACAAGAGATTCTGCTTATAGGCTGAAAGTTATAACGTAATCAGGTAAGTGTTTACATTGATCTTTTAAAGGGAATATTTTGTAGAGCTTGAATTGAAGAGAAGATGGAGGCTAGGGTTAATGATTAACCGTGTTAATAGTATTTTGGGGAGTAGGTTTGTCATTTTTAGATAAGAATGACTACCTTATTCATGGCTAGGGTAGTCATTCTAATTTTATTGAATTTAAACAATTTATTGATATTTTAGTTGCTTATTCAAAAGTGTTTTTAGATGCGATTCTTCTTTCATTGGCAGCATCAAAGGCTTGTTCTGACACTGATGATCCCGCTGACATATCCAAGTGCTCAGTTTCTCTGCCTTTTAGGATAAAAACTCCAACAACAGCAATTAAAATGATACCGCCGATATAGTAGGTTGAGTAATCTTTTGTTTGTTCTTCAGCCATTTGACTTTCCTCGTTATTATTTTTATAAAAAACTATGCAGTGCATAGTCGAGGCATTATTTATTATTATTTTTATGCCCCTTCTTATGTCGGTGAGTAAGGTACTCAAAAGCGACGGGTGTATTTTTATCATGAATAATAGTTTCGTGTCAAAACTATTTTTTTTATGTGGGTATTATTGTTTCCATTTTAGGTGGGAACCCAAGTGTGATTTCCATTAGTTATTGATATTTATTGGGTTTTTATATTGATATTTTTTTATATTATAAAATTATGATATTTTTTGTAGTGCTGACATCATACTGTCATTAATTTTTTAGTAAAAGTAGACTAATTGATCAATAAAAATTCCTATTCCTCTATTACTTATGTCAAATAAAGAATTTATCAGCAGTGAACCAACCGAATCCATTACCGAACTGCCAAGTAAAGGGTTAACAAAAGAGGATTTTGTACATAGTTTTAAAGAAAAGTTTCTATAAGGATAACGACATGTGTTTTTAAACAGGGCAGAGAAGTGCGCTATTTTCTAATACCCGCCATGTTTAGACCAACGGACTTTCGAAGCCAGAGCTTATGCCGTTGCTAGGAAATTTAAGCCCTTATTGGTTAATACCGTGATCGGATTTACTGGCCCCGAGTATTTATATAACGGTAAACAAATTATCCGCGCGGGATTGGAAGATCATTTTTGCGGTAAATTGTTAGCTTTACCGATGGGCTGTGATGTTTGTTATACCAGCCATGCCGAAGCCGATCAGGATGATATGGGTATGTTGCTCACTCAATTTGCAGTAGCCGGCGGGAGTTTTATTATGGGTGTTCTGGGAGCAGATGATGTCATGCTCAACTATCAGTAGTTTGCAGTTCTCTGGCGTAAACCTAAAAGATACAATGAGTGATGCTGAACTACCTGAAAATCAAAAGTCGCGCAGCAATTTTTTATTGGAATGAAGCTACTTAGTTACTCACAACTTGGCCTACCAAGTATCAGTGGCAGCCTTAAATTTACCATAACGTAGTAACATCAACGGTAATAATAGTAAATTAAGTAAAGTCGATGAAGCCAGTCCACCAATAATAATGGCTGCCATTGGCCCCATAATTTCTAAGCCTGGGTTATCACTATTAAAAGCGATCGGTGACATGGCTAATGCAGTTACTAAGGCGGTCATGAGAATAGAGGGCAATCGTTCTTGAGCACCTTTTAGCATGGTTTCTAAATTCCACTCTAAACCCTCATCTTCGACCAGATGTTGATAATGTGATAGCAGCATAATGCTGTTGCGCACGGTAATACCAAATAAGGTAATAAAACCAATAATGGAACCGACCGATAAGGTTGCACCCATTAAAATGACTGCTGCTATGCCGCCGATGAGTGAGAAAGGGATATTAATTAAAGTAATGGCTACATGGCGCAGGTTATTAATGGCGATATAAATAAAAATGAGTACGCCAACACTGGCTAGTAGCGAATGTAATATCAAGTTTTGTTTAGCTTGTGCTTGTTCGATGGCTGCACCGGTATATTCTGGGTAAGTATTGTCTTCAAAGCTAATATTTTGGCTGACTTTTTCTTTGAGCTCATGCATAAAAGACGCGATGTCACGCTCAGCAACATTACAGGTAATGCTTTGTCGTCTTTGTGCATTTTGGTGCAGTATATTGTAACGTCCTTCATTATGTTTAATGTCTGCCACTTCACCTAAAGTAATGAGTTTTCCGCTCAGCGTGCGAATGGGTAATTGATCGATAAGATCGGGTTGTTGCCGCCATTCGGGCTTTAAGACTACGGCTATATTGTAACTACGATTACCTTGTAAATGTTTGCCGACCACTTGACCATCATAAGCCGCTTGGACGGTTTGTAGGATTTGTTGGGCTTGTATGCCCCAGAATTTGAGTTTTTTTTGATTGAGGTGGATTTGAATGAGCGGCGTGCCTGGGGGAGAACGTAATTGTATGTCAGCCGCACCTGAAATTTCTTGCATTAATGCGGCAACTTCTTGGGCTTTTTTATCTAGCTGATTTAAGTCATTACCATAAATATTAACCACAACAGGCGAGGTGTAACCGGAAATAGTTTCGTCGATGCGTTCGGTTAAAAAGGTATTGGCTTCAAATAAGAGCCCTGGGAAATCGGCTAAAATTTCACGTAATTGTTCTAATACAGCTTGCTGTTCTGCACCAGAAAGTGGTTTAAGACGAACTTCAAATTCGCTGTAATGACTGCCGTAGGTATCAGCGCCGCGCTCTGCACGCCCTGCCCATTGTGAAACAGATTCTATTTGCGGGATTTCTTGCAGCAGTGCGGTGATTTGTTTGCCTTGACGAATGGATTCTTGTAAAGACGTACCCGGAATGCTGGTGGTGTGAACGATATAATGGCCTTCGCGTAATTCAGGTAAAAACTTATTGCCGAGCGTAAAAAATTGGCTCAGCATAAAAATAGAAATGATCAAACTAACAAGGGAAATAAGTTTGAAATATCTGGCAATAGCGCTAAGAAGCCGTGTATATAACGGGTTTAAGAAGCGAATCAGCGGCGGCGTGGTATTAAATTGTATATTATTACTTAAGAGTACAAAACATAAGGCAGGGGTGAGCGTTAGGGCGACGATTAATGACATCAAAATTGCCAGAATGTATGAGTACCCGAGTGGTGCAAACAGCCGTCCAGCGACACCCTCTAAAGTTAATAGTGGCACAAACACCAAAGCCACGATAAAGCTGGCATAAACCACCGAGCTACGCACTTCGATGGATGCATCATAAACCACTTGTTGCGTGGCGAGTGGTTTAGCTAATGCGCAGTTTTCGCGTAAACGACGGAAAATATTTTCGGTATCAATAATGGCATCATCAACCACTTCGCCTAAAGCAATCGCTAAGCCACCTAACACCATGATATTGAGGTTAACGCCAAACTCCAGTAACACCGCAGCCGCACTAACTAAAGAAATGGGAATGGCAACAGCGGAAATAAAAGCGGTGCGTAAATTATATAAAAAGAAATACAAAATAAGCACGACAAATAGCCCACCTAAGAACAAATGGCTGGACAGGTTGCTGACTGAGTTTTGTATATAATCCGCAGGTCGAAATAAGTGGTTATAGAAATTAATCTGCTGTTCAGCAAATAAAGGTTCAAATTCTGTTAGTGCTTGTTCGACGGCATTGGAAACGGTCAATGTATTGGCATCAAATTGACCAATAACCATCATCACGATACCAGATTGTCCCATAATTTGTGCGGCTCCAATCGCGGGTTCTGGCGCATATTGAATATCCGCTATATCACCTAAGAGTAAAGTGTTGTTCTCGCTATATTTAATGATACTTTGGCGCAGTTGTTCAGGCGTTGTTGCTAGCCCAGTGACTTGTAGCGTAAAGCGTTGATTGCTATTTTCTATAAACCCAGCGCCTTGTATTTTGCCTATTTGCGTGGTGGCTTCGATGACTTCATTAATGGATAAATTGAATTTCTGTAATTTTATTGGGTCTAGCTGGATTTGAACTTGTCTAATATCCCCGCCAAAAATATTAACATCAGCAACGCCATGTACGGCTAATAAGCGTGGCACTAGCAAGGTGTCGACTAAGTCACGCAATTGCATCAGGTTTTTATGCTCAGAGTTTAGGCCGATAGTCAGTACGGTTGCTGAAGAGGAAGTTAGCGGTACGGGAATAGGTGTATGTACGCCTTCTGGAAGTTGAGTACTTAAGCTGGATAGCTGCTCGGTAACTAATTGGCGATTACGGTAAATATCACTATGTTCGTCGAAAATCGCGGTGACTATCGAAAGCCCTTGTATAGATTCAGAGCGTAACGTGTTTAAGCCGAGTAAACCACTGAGTGATGATTCGATCTTTTGCGAAACTAAGATCTCGACTTGTTCGGCTGAAAATCCAGGGGATTCCGTTTGAATGATAATTTGTTTGGGTGAAAATTCAGGAAATACATCTAAGCCTGCGTTAGCGAAGCGATAGCTTCCGTAGCATAAAATCAATAAAGCCAAGGCTATGATAATGCCGTAAAAGCGAATGGAGAAGCGGATGAGGTTTGCAAGCATAGGTGTTGGTTTTTTTGTTTTTATACTTATTAACAAGTTGTGTAAATAATGCTAGCTAAGCAATATATCATGCTTTGGAGAGATACAAACCCGTATAAAGCTTGCGGAATACGGGAGGCTGAATGCGCTGCGCTTCCTGTATTCCGTAATACTTCATACAGGCTACATTAGAATGTAAAATTTCGGATATTATTCAGTCCGAATTCCTTAGTTACCGTAGCTATATAAAAATATATTTTCTGTGTCCTATGCGCTCTCAGCGGTTAAAATATTGCACTCTTTAACAGAGTGCACGGAATTAATCATCGCCATCGCCATCGCCATCATCTTCAGCGGGAATTTGAGCGCGAAATTCTTCCGATAACAACATTTGTGCACCACTAATCACTAGTATGTCATCTTGTTGTAATGCTTGCTGGATAAAGTAATTCCCTGTGCTTAGCAGTTTTTTCTGATCGATTTGAATGCGTTTAAAATGTTCATTATCAATTTTCGTGTAAGCAAAGGTTTGACCTAAGTGCCAGACTAAAGCTGAGGCTGGAATGATTACGCCAGATACAGCGGTTTCTTGTGTGGGAAGCTGCGCGTTTACACGTTGCTGATGCCCGTAAAATGCGCTATCACTCAAGTAAAAATAGGGCGTGCCCGTTTGTTGGCTTTTGCCAGAGATAGGTGCATTAGAAATTAACTTGGCTGCCTGTTCAAATTCGTTTTGATTGGTGGTTTGTAGCGCAATAGTAGTTGGAGGCGTTGTTAATTGCTTAGGTAGAGAAAGCAAATAAAGTTGTTTTTTAAGCTGACTTAGATCAATGAAATGTGGGTGTTGATCACTTAAAAACCAGTGGCTGACTGTTTTTCCCCATTGTGCCTCTGTCTGTAGACGTAGTGTCGCGCTTTGATATTGAGTTGCTTGAGCAGTTACTTTAGCAATGTCGAGCTGGTTCTTTTGTTCTCTGAATTTGCGTGTGGAAACGGCATTTTCATGTTGTAAATTTTGTATGCGTTGCATATCCCGTTGCGCCTGCTCTAATTGCAATTGTGCTGTTTGTTGTTCTGCTAAGGCTTTAAAATAATCGGTGCGCGCTTGGAGTAGTGGGAGTAAATCAACTAAGGTCGCAAATGTTTCAATTGTTGGATTAAAGTGAGTGCTGTGTAATTTTATAGTCTCTAAGCCACTTGCTATTTGAAGAGATTCCTCAATCGCGACATTATGCTGAGCAATCGTATCGTTATCATCGGCACTGCTATTAAAGCTAAATAGAAGGAAGGATGAAATGAGTAAGGGGCGTAGTATTAGCATAATAAATCCAGTTAATTGGCAGGGCTTTGTGTAACTTTTCATTATTTAAAGGGGATAGGTGGTTTTTTCAGTTCGTTCCCCGGTGCTATTAGCAGGAATCTATTCTCAACGTAGGTTCCCGATAAAAGCACTCGGGAATGAACGGTATTTTTATAGATATTTGCCCATGAATAATGAGAAGTTATGGCTTTGTCTATTGCCTTATCTAGGTGAAGACTCCTAATTAAGTTAGGAACATGCACGAAATAAGGTAAATTTTACAATGAGGAACAGGTCTTTCGCCTGTATTTTAGATGGTAGACTAAAGGCCTGCACCCCATATTGTGTTCAAGTTGCTTTGTACTTATTCCGCAGTTGAAAAAAAGCGTTATTACAGTGATTTATAAATGAGCGGCTAACTCAAAGCATAATTTTTAGTATTATAAGATATTCAGTGTAAAGCGCTGGGGAAAAACTGGCTTTATAGTAAAATAATATCCGAGCAATGAGAAAATTTAATCCGTTTTTAAACCTTAACAAAGTGAGAGAAAAATGAGTGAACTTCCTAAACAGTTAAAATATGCCACCACTCATGAGTGGGTAAAGTTAGAAGGGAGTCTTGTGGTTAAAGTCGGTATTACTGATTTTGCTCAAGAAGAGCTTGGTGATTTAGTCTATATAGAATTGCCAGAAGTGGGACGCCGACTAGCAGCAAAAGAGCAATGTGCGGTCGTAGAGTCTGTTAAGACGGCTTCTGATTTATTCAGCCCTGTTACGGGTGAAGTGATTGCCATTAATGAAGAGCTAGCAGATTCGCCTGAGTTGGTTAATGAGGATGCTTTTGGCACTTGGTTATTTAGTTTAAAAATAGATAACGCAGCTGATTTAGATGTGCTGTTAGACGCTGATGCTTATGCTGAGTCGATTGTTTAGATTTATTTGGTAATAGTTCCAACAGTAAAAGAGCAGGAAAGTATAAAGTTACTCACAAAATCTGTGGATAACTTTGTGTGAAATTTGCAATTTGTAAAGCTAAATAGCTGTAATTATTATGCTTTTGTTAATTTGTTTGAAAACTATACAGTATTATAAATCAGTGACTTACGTATATTTTTGTGTGTGATAGAGTTGACGTTTATGTTATTTAGCTTGACAGGATTTTGTGTGCAAGAATAAATAAAAACGCAAAGACTGCGGAGAGAAGTGCCACCATATTTATTTTAGGGTAGCATGTTTTCAACTTGATTAAGGCACTGAAGATATTTGTAGGTGTTTGGTTTTTAAGTCTTTATCGCTTAAATAAAGTTACCCACAAAAGCTGTGGATAACTCTGTGGGTAATTTGCAACTAGCAATGCTAAATAACTGTAATTATTACAGTTTTGTTACATTGTCTAAAAAATATACATCTTTATATATCAATAACTTATGGCGTCTTGAGGCGTTTTGCCGAGACTAACAAAAAATAGTTTTTACTTGACAGGATTTTGTGGAAAATGGCTAATCAAAATGCAAAAGGTGTAAAGCGTATTGTGAATGCGTTCTTTTTTTCAGTCGCGGGTTTTAAAGCGGTATGGAAACATGAGGAAGCTTTTAGGCAAGAAATCTATTTATTAATAGTAGCCGCTCCTTTGGCTCTTTGGTTGACTGGAAATAATATCGAAAGGGTATTATTAATAGGATGTTTGGTGGGTGTATTATTAGTTGAATTATTAAATTCAGCGGTTGAAGCAGCTATTGATAGAATAGGATTTGAGCACCATGAGCTTTCCGGTAGAGCAAAAGATATAGGTTCTGCTGCAGTTATGTTATCGTTGGCATTAGCTGCGTTAACATGGGCGTTGATTTTAATTTAAGAGGAAAAGAAATAAATGAGTGCATTGATTTGTGGATCTATGGCTTACGACACAATTATGGTGTTTCAAGACCAATTTAAAAACCATATTCTGCCTGATAAAGTACATATGTTGAATGTGTCTTTTTTAGTGCCGGTTATTCGTAGAGAGTTTGGTGGTTGTGCTGGAAATATTGCGTATAACTTAAAATTGTTGGGTGAAACACCTAAAATTATGGCGACGGTTGGTCATGATTTTGAGCCGTATGCACAGTGGTTGAGTCAATGTAAAATTTCCAGTGACTACATTAGCAAGTTAGATGATCATTACACTGGGCAGGCATATATCACTACTGACCGGGATGATAATCAGATTACCGCTTTTCATCCAGGCGCAATGAATGAGTCACATGTTAATTCAGTGTCCCAAGCATCTGGTATCGAAGTAGGTATTGTTTCCCCTGATGGAAAATTAGGTATGCAGCAGCATGCTCAAGAGTTTGTTGAGGCTGGTATTCCATTTATTTTTGATCCAGGTCAAGGTATGCCGATGTTTAGTGGCGAGGAATTACTGGAATTATTAGAGCTGTCAACTTGGGCAACCTTTAATGATTATGAATCGGAACTAATGCAAGAACGCACGGGTTTAACTTTAGAGCAAATTGCTGAAAAAGTTGATGCTCTAGTTATTACTTTAGGCGGGCAGGGTTCAAAGATTTATAGCAAAGGTGAGTGTATTGATATTCCTTCGGTTAAAGCGAAAGAATTAAAAGACCCAACAGGCTGTGGCGATGCGTTCCGCGCTGGTCTTCTGTTTGGTATTTTGAGTGAATATGATTGGGCAACTACAGGCCGTATTGCGTCATTATTGGGTGCGATAAAGATTGAGCATCATGGGACTCAAAACCACAGCTTTACTATGGCGCAATTTAAGCAACGTTATCAGGATAGTTTTGGTGTGTCGTTTTAGGGGGACTCTTTAAACGAGGGATTAATTACTCTTGTAGGGCGTGGCTTTTGCTCGCTAATACCACGCACCTGCTCTAGGAATAGGTGTCTACACAAGTCTAAAAGCCTTCTCCTGAGGGAGGCGGCTGGATGAGGAGGGGAAGGCCTTGATTTTATTCTCCTCACTCCAAAGCTCTCCAGCAGGAGAGCGAGCTATCCTGACATGCAACTCATTGTGTTTTAATGTCAAAAAGTTATGTAGATTCTTATGCTCTAAAGGCGGGCTGAAGCCATGCCCTAAAAGTATAACTAATGTCCTGCCTTAAATGAGTAGCCTATGTATTCCATAAAAAAACTCAGCTTTAATTCGCTAATACTACTTGTATTGACTTGCTTGTTGATGCCGGTAGCTTTTGCGCATGGTGTTGATGCAAATACCAAACAGTTTTTATTGGCTAACCAAGACGTCGCTATCGGGCCTTTTCTATATATCGGCGCGAAACATATGGTCACTGGTTATGATCATCTATTGTTTTTGCTCGGTGTTATTTTCTTTTTGTTTCGTACGCGGGATATTGTCCGTTATGTCAGTCTATTTACTTTAGGGCATAGTCTCACATTGTTTTTAGGGGTGTTAGGCGATGTTGCTATTAATGCTTATTTAATTGATGCGATTATTGGTTTATCGGTGGTTTATAAAGGTTTTGATAATTTAGGTGGCTTTCAGCGTGTGTTTGGAGTTCAACCTAATACTCAGGTTGCCGTTTTGATTTTTGGTTTATTTCATGGCTTGGGGCTGGCGACAAAATTACAAGATTTTGCTTTACCACAGCAAGATCTATGGAAAAACCTACTGGCTTTTAATGTCGGGGTTGAGCTAGGGCAAATTTTTGCCTTATTGTTTATTTTATTGGTTTTGAATATTTGGCGGCGTTTTGACAGTTATTACAGTTTTGCTGTCATCACTAATACTTTGTTAATGAGCGGTGGTTTAATTTTATTTGGCTATCAAATGGCTGGTTTTATCCTAGCGGTGTAATGTTTATGAGTGAAACAAATATTCCTGTGCAATCTTTAAAAACGCTGATTATTACTATGATCAGTGCGGTATTACTTGCCTTTTTTGTTTTAATAGCGATTGTTGGACCGGCTGAATATGCGATTGATCCAACGGGGCTGGGAAAAGCGCTTGGTTTGACTGTATTGGCTCAACCAATAGAACAAAGTCAGAAATCAGTGCTTGCCTGCCCGACGGGTAATGACTTGCTAGATTGGCAAGATATAGTGATGATTACTATTCCTGCAGCTTCAGAATTAGAATATAAGTTCTATTTGGATCAACAGGCTGAAATGGCGTATGCATGGGCAAGTGATGGCGCTCAATTATATTTTGATTTTCATGGCGAACCAGTCGGTAATAAAACGGGCTATTTTAAAAGCTACCAAGAAACCACGGCTAGTAAAGCAGAAGGTGTGCTAGTTGCACCGTTTACTGGAACGCATGGCTGGTATTGGAAAAATGAAAGCTCAAAACCCGCTACCGTGACTTTGAAAACTAAAGGGCAGTATCGGGTTAAGGGGCTGATTTAATGTGCCTCTGCAACAATTAAGTTCTTGCCGCACGTGAAACTTTATCGTATGGCTCTGGAAACGCTTTTGTAGCTCCAGTTTGCACGCGCAATTTATCAAGTAATGTATGATCAAACATCTCGCGGAATTCTTCGCGGGTCTGAAAGGTATCAGCATATAAAGCTTGAAAGCCGTCCATCTCGCGCATCAAAGCTTCTAGTTTACGAGTGGTCTTCTTAGAGTTGTAATTTTCTACATTGGGTTCGCCGTAAATACCAACATCAACAAACATTTGTTCGTTAGGTTGGGGGTTAACCATGCCGCGTATCGGTGTATCGAAGACACGCATAGGGCATAACCATAAAGGATGAAAGTCCACTTCTTGTTTAAAATAGGAGAGTGATTTATCCAGATTAGACAGAGGTAATAGGAAGTCCTGATCCATGTGGTGAGTATCATAGAGTTTATGTAGCGCTTCGGTCTGAGTGAGCTTTAATAAAGAAACCTCGGGTGGCGACATCCAGCCTAATAGGTAGCGGAACCAAGGACTATTACCAAAGGGTATGATGAGTGTCATTTCCCAGAATAAGGAGCGCGTGTGGCGGTGATAATAATGACGTAAAGGAATCCATTCTTCTTGTTCTTTATCTTGTTTTAATATATCGCGTACATGTTCATAAAACCAAGGTTTCCAAAAGTTATTGATGGCATTTTTAGTTTTTCCTGAAGGTACTTTATCAGAAAAATTACCTAACATTAAAACACCTTCATGTTCGGAATACATGAGTCCTTCAATGAAATCATAGGCTTCATTAGCAGGCTTTAGGGATTCTTCGGTAAAGCGTTCGATAAAGGCGAGTTTACTCTTAAAGGGAATATAAGACAGCTGCACATAATCTTTGCTAGGGACAATTTTAATTTCTGCACAGACTAGAAAACCTAATGAACCGTAAGACCAAGGGATAGCATAAAATAGTTCGCTATTTTCTTCTTTTGAACATTTAACTAACTCGCCATCAGCGGTGACAATTTCTAGGCTTTCACAGATAGACTGAAATAGGCCGTATTTATGTGAGCTAGACTCAATACCAAAGCCATTAATCAAACCACCAACGGTTAAGGCATCTAATTCAGGCACAACAGCTAGAGACCAGCCTAAGGGTTTTAAGAGAGCAGAAATTTGTCCCATATTAGCCATAGGCTCAAGTCGTACCGTACCTTTTTTTTCATCAATTTCTAAAATGTCCATTAAGTTAACATCAACTTGATAATGGGTTTTTTTATAATTTCCTTGTTTGTGTGACATTGCTTGCCAGCCAGGTCTAGAGGTACACATCGGGATTTCGCCACCGGTTTTTTGTTGCCAGGCTTTGACTTGCTGTTGCACTTTTTTGACTTTATCATCATGTTTATCTGGCGCACTGTTTAGCCAAAAAACTAAGCGATTGCGGGTGTTCATATAGGCTTTAAAAACCAAGGATGCCGGCAATAAAAATAGGACGACAAACAAACCGCGATATTTGATTAAAAAATTTAACATGGATTATTCCTCCAGATATTTGATTAAAGGTATTAACTGTTACCTTGAAATAAACTTAAATTTCACCCCAAAAAGGTAGCTGTTTTTTTGGGGAGGGGCTGATAACCGGACTGTTTCTATTTGATTTTAATGCAGTTGCGCCCATTATGCTTTGCGTCATACATGGCGCTATCAGCAACTTCGACCATTTCTTGGAAAGTGGCGAAACTAGGCCTATATAAACTAACACCTATACTCACGGTAAGCGCGTGTTCATGAAAGCGATGGCTGAGAATGATGCCCTTACGCTCAATTTCTTGGCGGATACGTTCTGCGTAACTATAAGCGCCTTGCTTATCGGTATTGCGCAGTACAAAAACAAATTCCTCACCGCCATAACGACCAATAAAATCGCTAGGGCGTGTTAGTGTGCGCATAATTTGTGCAACGATTTTGAGTACATCATCACCTGCTTGGTGGCCGCAAGTATCATTAAATTTTTTGAAGAAATCAATATCAATAAAGCCAACAGCAACCTTGCTAAGTTGCTCAGGTTTTAACTCAAAAGTTTGAGTTAAAAAATCAGTGACCATGCGTTTATTTAGTAACCCAGTTAATGAGTCGAGTTCCGCTCTTTTCTTTTCTAGTTCAAAACGTTTAGCATTTGCTAAGGCGACCCCCAACTCATGAATGATAGGAGTGATTTGGTCTATGCAATGTTCTGTTATTGGCGTATTTGTTTCGTGCTTATCTACATACAGCAGCGCTACGAGTCGGTTATGACTTAATACGGGGACAATAAGAAATTCGTCAACATCAAAGTGTTTGAGAATCGAGCTGTTTTTGTCGTTATTGGTGTTAATAATGATAGCGTTACGTTCACGTAAACTGTTTAAAATAGTACTGGGTAGTTCATCAAGCTTGATATTGAAGGCTTGTAAGCTATTTTTATCAAGTGTTTCTGGCCATGTATAAGAGGCTGCTAAACTACGTTGTTTGGGGTTAATATCAAGCATAAGTAAACGTTCAAAAGCAAAATCTTTTTGAATGACGTCTAGTGTCCACGGAACTATTTCATTGGGGATTAGGCTTTTGTGGGGAGTAGTCAGACTGGTAATGGAAATATTATCAGTGCGTGTCGCTGAGTTACCATTGCGTTTGTTATGAGTGCTTAGCAGTAGTGTTGTTTGCACTAATGCGGCGCGCAAGCGATTTACATTAGGGAACTGTATACCATAAAATTCACGTGTATGTTGCATCTCCTGGTCAACATGATTGAGCAAAGTTTCCAAGTCTAGTTTTTCAATAGCAAGGTATTTGGAAGTTTCTGAGTGAAGTTCAGGTGGGTTGTTAAGCGCAACAGAGCCTATACCTTGTAACCACGCAATATAGTTAGCAAAGTTAACAATCGCAATATCCCGCTTATAAATGGCAAAAGGGCTATTGTCATCAGGTAATTCATGATGACAATAAACGATAGCGCTAATTTGCTCAGGAATACCCCATTGCTGACAGAATGAATAACCCATTTCAGCATGATTTAAGCCGAAGAAGTCATTTTCGCCTAATAAAGTAGGTTGTTCATCATTTTTACAGGCAAGAATAAAGTCGCTGTAGCTCACTTTTCCGTGTGTCTCTAAAACTATTTTACCTATATCGTGCATCAGCCCTGCTGTATACATAAGGTCAGGGTCTGGGTGCTTTAGTGCGGTGGCTATGGCACGACTAAGTGAGGCTACAAATAAGCAATGCTGCCAGAAGAATAGCTGATCAAATTGTTGTTTAGATTTGTGATCTATAAGCTTATTGTAAAATAATTGATTTAATGCTAATTGTCGTACCGCCGAAAAACCCAAAATATTCACCGCACGCTTAATTGACGTGATTTTATGGGGTAAGGCAAAGGCAGCAGAATTAACGTTACGTAGCACTTTTGCTGTTAGTGTCGGCTCGGTTTCTATTAGCAGAGATAAGTCACCTACATTGGTATTTTCATCATGGGTCAACCGTAACAGTTTAATCGCTACAGCAGGGATGACCTGCAAGCTATTAACTTTATGTTTCAGTATTGCATCAGCTGCTTGGTTAATAGCTAAGGCATGATGAGAAAAGTCGGTCATGATCAATGAAGTAGTGGTGAAATAAGAAGAGCTTTAAGTTTATCAGGAAATAGATGAATTGTTTTGAATATGTGTATTAATGTAGCGCAGTTACTGAAAGTTCTTAAAGTGAGGGATAATTCGATTGTTATCTTAGGTGAAGAGTAATATTCTATTAGAGTATGATGGAAATTAACTAATTTTTTTACTGTTTAAAACTTAAATTGGTCGCCTTAATTAGCTTGTAATCTTTCAGGTTATTGATGAGTAATAATCGATCAATTAAGATTTGGGCAAACTGTTTTTAAAGGATATTTGTATGATACGTATATTTTTGTTTGTGGTAGCTATGTTTTCTAGTGTGAATTTATTGGCTAAAGAGGTGATTTTTACCACTGTTGATAATGCTAGTATTCAAGCTGATCTTGTTTTTCGGGGTTCAGAAGGTGTTATTTTGGCACATGGAGCTGCATTTGATAAAGATAGTTGGGGGAATATCCAGACTCGGTTAATTGATAAAGACTTTACTGTTTTAGCCCTTAATTTTAGAGGTTATGGGCAATCCACTTTAGGTGATAAGCCAGGTGCTTTATACGAAGATATTTTAGCCGCGGTGCAGCTTCTAAAAGAGCAGGGCATGACTAGGGTTTCAATATTAGGTGCAAGCATGGGCGCAACAGCGGCTGCTGAAGCAAGTGTTGAATCTGAAGATAAAGATATAAATCGAATGATTTTATTGTCTCCTGCTTTTATTGCTGAGCCAGAAAAGTTAAAGGGTTACTTATTGTTTATTGCTAGTGAGGAAGAAGCCTCGATTTCTGCCATTAAAGCTAATTTTGATAAAGCACCTAATAATCCGAAAGTTCTTGAGTTATTGAGTGGTAAGGAGCACGGCCAATATATTTTTACTACTAAACAAGAGAGTATTATTAACCATCTTATTTTGACTTTTTTCAGGAAAGATAGCTTTATTAAGAAAGAAGTAGTTGAGACACCAGAAGTCCTAAAGCAAGAAGATACGCTTAAGAAACCAGTGGTAGAGCAGCAAGGTGAGTAGTCAACTATTGAGATTTTTAAAGCACACTGCACCGCTGTTTATTCTGATGATCAATAGTTGTGCAATTGATTTAAATGAGGGCGCCGGTATTGTGCAGCTTATTTATGTACAACCTAAAAAAGAAGTCTGCCAGTTTATAGGGCAGACTTCATCTTCTGATGGCGGCATGGTTTCAGGTGATTTTATGTCAGATGCTGATATTCATAAAGGTGCGGCTAATCAAATGAAGAATAAAGCTTATGAGATGGGCGGTAACCTTGTCTATATACATCAGCAATTTAATGAAAATGCCAAGTTAACTAGCACCAAAACTAAGCAAACCATGATGGGTTTTGTTTATCGTTGTGATGGACTTAAACAAGCTCAGCCAAAAGATACTCCGGAGTAATTTCAGTGATTTTAGCTTCAAGCATTTTATTTTCTAATGACTGGCTACTATCTATAATCGCGGCAACGCGCAAATAATTGGGTGTGTAACCAAATACTTTATGACTTTGTGCGTTGAGCTCTTCCTTGTGACCTTCCCATAAGACTTCAAATGATTGGCCTTGGTTTTGGCTGAAAAAGTCCTGTTTCATTTCTTCCGCGAGTTTATGCAGTTGCTGACTGCGCTGCTTTTTAATCGCATTAGGCACTTGCTGGGGTAATGTCGCTGCTTTGGTATCAGCACGCATCGAGTAAGTGAAAATGTGAATATGTCCGAAGCCAATGCTTTTAATATAATCAAAGCTACCTTGCCATTCTTGCTCTGTTTCACCAGGAAAGCCGACAATAATATCGGTAGTGATATTGATATGTGGCACTTGGGCGCGTGCATCGGCAATAATCTGAGTGAATTCTTCCGTTTTACAGCGGCGTGCCATGCGTTTCAAAACACTATCTGAACCACTTTGTAACGGTAAATGTAAATGCGGCATAAGACGTGGATTGGTAAATAAGGCAAAGAAGTTGTCCGGTAAATCCCACGGTTCTAAAGAACCTAAGCGCAAACGAGGAACGGTCGTTTGTTCTAAAACTGCAGTAATTAAATTAGCTAAATTTTGCTCTATATCTGAGCCATAACCGCCTAAATGTACACCGGTTAAAATAACTTCATTAATGCCTTGTTCAACCAATCGATTCACGTCTTGAACGATTTGTTCTATCGGTGTACTTTTTTCTTCGCCACGCGCGACAGTAACAATACAAAAAGTGCAACGATAACGACAGCCATCTTGTACTTTGACAAAGGCGCGTTGTCGGCCACGGCTAAATAAAGAGATTGCCCCTGGTTCTGTAGACATGGCCGGCATGGTCGGGATTTCTAGTTCTTGAATCGCAAGTTCGACCAAACGCTCTTTATCTTGATTGCTAACGATTAAATCAACGCCTAATAATTCTGCGGCTTCATCAGAATTTAGCGTGACATAACAACCGCTGGCAACGATTTTTGCACTTGGGTTATCTCTATGGATACGGCGAATAAGTTGGCGTGATTTGCGTACGGCGTCTTGTGTGACGGCGCAAGAATTAACAATAATCAGCTGAGCTTCATTTTGTTCGCGGGTAATTTGGTGGCCTGCTTTTTGAAAAGCTTGTGCCCAACTTTCCAATTCTGCTTCATTAAGGCGACAACCGAGGGTTCTAAGGTGAACTAACATTATGCGAAAAACCAATATGCGATAAAGATTGCGGCAATAATGCCCGCAAAATCGGCTATTATCCCACAAGCTAGCGCATGACGAATATTTTTAATGCCTACTGAGCCAAAGTAAACCGTCAAAACATAAAAAGTAGTTTCGGTGCTGCCTTGTACAATAGATGATAAACGGCCAGCAAAGGAATCAGCGCCAAAGGTTTGCATGGTATCGACCATCATTGCGCGTGCGCCACTACCGCTAAACGGTTTCATTAAAGCGGTCGGCATAGCGTCAATAAAACGCGGATCTAAATTTGCTTGCAGCACCGTAAAGCGTAAGCCATTCATTAATAACTCTAATGCACCACTGGCACGAAACACTCCAATAGCAACCAGCATGGCAACTAAATAGGGGATGATGACAATCGCTGTTTGAAAGCCTTCTTGTGCGCCTTCAATAAAGGCTTGATAGGCATCGACTCTTTTGTAAGTCGCTGTAGCAATGAAAATAATAATCAGCGTAAATAAAATCAGGTTGCTAATTAATGCAGATTGTAAAAGCATGTCAGCCTGACTGAGTTGTGCGAAATAATAAATAATTCCCGCTACTAATAAGCTAAAGCCACCTAGATAGGTGAGGATAGTTTTATCCCATAGATTAAGTTTTTGCACCCAAGCAACCGCTAATAAACCGCAAAGCGTAGACATATAAGTGGCTAATAAAATGGGAATAAATACGTCGGTTGGGTGAGCTGCACCTAATTGAGCGCGATAGGTAAAAATAGTGATGGGAAATAAGGTAACGGCGGACGTATTAATGACTAGAAATAAGATTTGCGCATTACTAGCCGTCTCTTTATTGGGGTTTAATGTTTGCAATTCCTGCATGGCTTTAATACCCAAAGGCGTTGCGGCATTATCTAGCCCTAGTGCGTTGGCGGATATATTCATTACCATGGCTCCGAGCGCTGGATGATGGGCGGGAATCTCTGGCATTAATTTGCTAAATAAAGGCGAGAGTCCGCGCGTTAGTAAGTCGATAAAACCACTGCGCTCACCTATGCGCATAATGCCTAACCATAAAGCAAGTACGCCAGTTAAACCTAAGGAAATCTCAAAGGCGGTTTTTGACATGGTAAATAATGCAGCCATTAACTCAGTAAAGATGGCGTGCTCACCTAGGTAGAGTAGCTTGAATAGTGCTGTGATAAAGGCACCGATAAAAAAGAAAATCCAGATAATATTGAGCATGTGTGGTGCTTGAACCTTAATTGATGGTTGGCAGTTTATGATTGCAAAAAAACGTGAGCTACTTAATAAAATCGCAAGGAATATTGTTTCATTTTTGGAAACAAACTAATGATATTTTAGCGTATTGTGGGATTTTTATGTTGCTGTATAGTACGCATCAGTTACTTAAATTAATTACTTTTTACCGTTAAGGGAAACACAATGACTGATTTACAAAAAGATATCTTAGTTGGCTTATTATTTGTTACTGGAATTTTTGGTTTTATCTCAGGTGCTTTTATTGTTTCTGCTGTTGTTTTTGCAGTTTCAGCTATTTTCAGTAATGTGCATTTAACAAATCGTTTACAAAGTTAATTTAAGTTAAAGCTTCTATGTAGTTTATTCTCCTTGTTACACCAATAAATTATGATTCCTCCTCGTTATCATATTTATACTTTATAACGCCGAATGCAGATGATGCATTCGGCGTTTTTTTTGCCTGTAAGAATGAATCGTATTTTCTGTGGTGTTTTTAGAAAATTAGATAAACTACCAAACCCCAGTGCTTTGCATGGAGGCCCAAGGTTCAGCTGGTGGGAGGTGGTTGCCTTTTTGTAGTAGCTCAATCGAGATTTCATCGGGCGAGCGAATAAATGCCATATAACCATCGCGGGGTGGGCGATTAATGATGATGCCTTTATCTAGTAAATTTTGGCAAAAGCTATAAATATTATCGACTTCAAAAGCCAAATGACCGAAGTTACGGCCGCCTGTGTAATCTTCGGTATCCCAGTTGTAGGTTAATTCCAATAAAGGCGAGTGATTGTTTTTTGCTTGTTCAGCATCAGCTGGTGCATTTAAGTAAACTAAAGTATAGCGGCCTGCTTCATCTTCTATGCGGTGTGCTTCTTGTAAACCTAAAAGATCGCAATAAAAATGCAATGAGGCGGTTAGGTCTTTTACTCTGACCATAGTGTGTAAATAGCGCATGCTGTTCTTCCTTAATGATTTAAAATTTCAGGTAAAAAGAATTCACTTACGAGCATTGGGTGATGGTGAATAGCATAAATCGTTCGGCGTCCCCATAAGGGTTGCTGTATTTGAGTTAACTGTTGTATTTCAGGTCGCCATGCGCGATTAGAAACATGGCTGATTTCTAATGCTAAGCGCTCTAGCTTTGGGTAAGAGAAAATAACTTCACCTAAGGGGCGAGAGCCTAAATGTGACAAATTGTGCTGTGCACTTTGAATCGTGCGCTCAGGCAATATAGTGCGCGCGAGCACTAAAGGTGTGTCATCAACAGATAATAATACTTCGCGAGTCAGTGAGTACCTTGCTTGAGGTAATTTTAGTAGTCGACTTTCTGATATAAATGAGCGTTGCCAAATATTGTTTAATACTTGGACGCGTACACGCGGGCCGTAGTAGTTTCTCAGGCGCTGAGTAATCGAGCCGGCTTCAAAAATCCATGAAGCAGCATTATCAGGAATATTTAAACGACTTCTTAATCGATTACAAAACCAGGTGGGTTCTTTGCTGTATAAACTACTTGTATTGCGCAATCGAGTTAAACCTCTGCATATTTGGTGGTTGTACCGAGCCAGCGCTCAATCAGAGGCTGAATGTTTTCTGGGCAAGTTTCTTGAATGATTTCGACCGCTGCATTGACGTGTTCTAATAAAGCCGCATCACGCTCTAAATTGGCTATTTTAAATTGCAGTTGACCGGTTTGTTTGGTGCCCATCATTTCGCCTGGGCCGCGTAATTCTAAGTCTTTTTCGGCAATAATAAAACCATCGCTGGTTTCTCTTAATATATTCAGCCGCTCGCCTGCGGTTTTGGATAGCGGGGATTGATACATGAGGATGCAAAAGCTATCTTCAGTGCCACGTCCGACGCGGCCGCGTAATTGATGGAGTTGAGATAAACCGAGGCGTTCTGGGTTTTCAATAATCATGAGTCCCGCATTCGGTACATCTACACCGACTTCAATCACGGTGGTGGCAACTAATAAATCCAGTTCATGCGCTTTAAAAGCTTGCATCACTTGGTCTTTTTCGGCAGCTTTCATACGCCCATGCACTAAAGCTATGCGTACATGCGGTAGCATTTCAGCAAGCATGGTTGCTGTATTTTCAGCAGCTTCACATTGCAATACTTCAGATTCTTCGATTAAAGTGCAAACCCAGTAGGCTTGCCGTCCTTGTTTAACCCAGTTAGTGATTTTGGCAATGATTTCTGGCCGGCGCTCAGAAGGGATGGCGCGAGTCACTACTGGAATTCTACCGGGTGGTAATTCATCAATAATTGAAATATCCAAATCCGCATAATTAAGCATGGCTAAGGTTCTAGGAATCGGTGTTGCCGTCATAATTAATTGATGTGGCTTGCTGTTATTATTGTGTCCTTTATCTCTTAAAGCCATACGTTGATTGACGCCGAAACGGTGTTGTTCATCAATAATAATTAGTCCTAAACGGGCGAAATTCACCGCATCTTGAAATAAAGCATGGGTACCAATAATCAAGCCGGCACTGCCATCGCTAATAGTCGCTAAAGCATGCTCGCGTTTTTTGCCTTTGAGTTGACCGGTTAAATAGATAATTTGAGTATCAAAATCTTTAAACCATTGGCTAAAGTTGCGTAAATGTTGTTCGGCCAATAATTCGGTTGGCGCCATAATAGCGACTTGGTAATTGCTGCTGAGTGCCAGTAAAGCGGCATAAGCAGAAACTACGGTTTTTCCAGAGCCAACATCGCCTTGAACTAGACGCAGCATAGGGCTGTTGTTGCTGCAGTCGACTTTTATTTCTTGAATAACGCGTTGTTGTGCTTTAGTTAGCTGAAATGGTAAGCCATCAAGAAATTGTTTGCTTTGTTGTCGTGTACTTTTTAATAAGGGGGCTTGCCAATGCTGTTCGCTTTTTTTCTTATGTAATTGGCTAAGTTGATGAGCGATAAACTCTTCAAATGCAAGTCTCGTTAAAGCTGGATTTTGATTGTTTTGTAGTGCATAAACAGAAACGCCTGCAGCGGGTGTATGCAATTTATTTAATGCCTGATCAAGGCGGGGGTAGTTATAACGATTTAATAAAGCGCTGGGGAGTAAGTCCGGCAATGCTTCGGTGTTATTGTTATATAAAGTTAATGCTTGTTGTACTGCCTTTCTAATGCTAGATTGACGCAATCCTTCGGTCAGCGGGTAAATGGCGCTTAAGGTGTCATTGGTAATGCAGTCTTCTGGACTTCTGATGATTTTGTATTCGGGATGAATCATTTCATAGCCTGAGTAGCCATCTTTAATTTCACCGAAACAGCTAAGCAGTGTTCCTGGGCTTAGGTTGTTGTGTTGGCTGGCGCTAAAATGAAAAAATCGCAGGCTCAGGTAACCGCTATCATCTGTAATTTGACAGATTAAAGAGCGTCGGCCGCGGTCGAGAATAGTGCTAGAAACAACGCGGGCGCAAATTAATGCGCAGGATCCAGGGCTAAGTGCATTGATAGCTTGAATATGTGTGCGATCTTCGTAGCGTAAGGGAAGGTGAAAAATTAAATCGCGGATACGGCGTATTTCTAATTTTTCTAAACGGACTACGGATTGGCCGCCGATGCCTTTTAATGATGCGACTGACTGATTTAGAATACCCTGTGAGTCCATATTAATAGGGGGAAGTATGCGAAGGGGATTGGCAGTAATGTTGTTGATGTAAGCTCTTTCTTGTTGGTGAGTTGGCTGGGGAGAATAAAATAATATATTTATAACTCCCCTTATCCCGGTCTTCCCCTTTTGGAAAAAGCGCTTATTCTTAAGTGAGTAGCGGGCTATGCAAAAGCCCGCTGTATAAATATTTAATGGTATTCAGGGGTTCTTAAAACCATGATGGCATCCATTTCTACGCCAACACCTTTAGGTAAGGCTGCAACTCCAACAGCGGCACGTGCAGGGTAAGGTTGTGTGAAATATTGCCCCATGATTTCATTAACAATAGGGAAATGTCCTAAATCAGTTAAAAATACATTAAGTTTAACGATGTCTTGTAATTCACCGCCTGCAGCTTGTGCTACGGCTTGTAAGTTATCAAAGACGCGTCGGATATGTACGCTAATATCACCCTCAACTATTTCCATAGTTGCTGGGTCTAGTGGGATTTGACCAGATAAGTAGACAGTATTATTAACTTTAATGGCTTGTGAATAAGTGCCTATTGCTTGTGGTGCAGTATCTGTTTGAATGATTTCTTTTTCCATGAGTAACTCCTTAGGCTTTTGTTCGAGTGATTTTTAAGACGATAGGTAATTTTTTTAATTGACGCATGATAGTGGCTAAATGCACCCTATCTTTTACCGTTAAAGTAACAATATCGACGGAGACGCGAGCGTCTTGGTCAGCAATATAGACGTTTTCTATATTAGAGTTCATTTGTGAAATGGTTGAAGCGATAGTTGCTAATGTTCCGCGTCTGTTTTCCAGTTCAATACGTATTTCGGCTGGGTAGTCGCCCGAAGCTTCAGGGCACCATTCAACTTCTAGCCAATCAGTGGTTTTTTTGCGACCATCAGGGGTGTTATGGCATTCATGGTTATGCACGACAATGCCTTTTCCAGGGTTGAAGTAACCAATGATTGGGTCGCCAGGAATAGGGCGGCAACACTTTGCTAAAGTAACGATCATGCCTTCAGTGCCTTTAATAATAAGGGGGCTTTCCTTGCGTGTTTCGTGATCGTTTAACTTTATTTGGGCATGGATATCTTCTTGATTGAGTTGCTTGGCGACCAAAAATGGCATCTTATTACCTAAGCCGATGTCGCTGAGTAAATCATCCATAGTTGTGTATTTTAGCGCAATCAATAGTTGGGCTTGCATCTCTTCGGTGATGTCGTCTGCGTGCTTGCCAATATCGGATAGTTCTTTTTCTAATAACCGTCGGCCTAAATTGATGGCTTCTTGTTGTTTGAAGTGTTTGAGGTATGAGCGAATGCCAGTACGTGCTTTGGTGGTTATAACGTAATTAAGCCACAGTGGATTGGGGCGTGCCCAGGATGCTGTAATTACTTCTACTGTTACCCCATTATCTAATTGAGATTGCAGTGGCACTAAGCGTCTGTCAATACGTGCGGAAACACAGGAATTGCCGATATCGGTATGTACGGCATAAGCAAAGTCGACGATGCTAGCTTTACGCGGCAATTTGATAATATTGCCTTGTGGGGTAAAAACGAAGATTTCCTGAGGAAATAAGTCTATTTTTAAGCTATCGATGAAATCGAGAGAGTTACCCGCTGTTTTTTGAATTTCCAGTAAATCATGTACCCATTCTGCCGCGCGCGTTTTAGAATTAGCATTTTCACCGTTTTCAGACTTATATAGCCAATGCGCAGCGATACCAGACTCTGACATGCGGTGCATTTGATGGGTGCGAATTTGTATTTCAATAGGAACGCCATAAGGGCCAATTAAAATAGTATGTAAGGATTGATAGCCATTTGCTTTCGGTAAGGCAATATAATCTTTAAATTTGCCTGGAATAGGATTGAATAGATTATGTGCAATACCTAAAACACGGTAGCAGGTATCTACATCTTCGCAGTGAATCCTGAAGGCGTAGACATCAAAAATATCTGAGAAAGAAAGTTTTTTTAACTGCATTTTTTTATAAATGCTGTAGAGATGTTTTTCTCGGCCATGTACTTCGCATACAACGTCAGCTTGGTCTAGACGATTTCTTATTGAACTATTGATTGTTTCAATGATTTCTTTGCGATGGCCGCGTGCTTTTTTGATCGCTTGTTTTAGAATGCGATGACGCATAGGGTACATCGCTTCAAAGCATAATGATTCTAACTGATGGCGAATTTTATTCATGCCTAAGCGATTAGCAATAGGCGTGTAAATATCTAGTGTTTCTTTGGCAATACGAAATTTTTTATCAGGGCGCATAACCCCTAGCGTCTTCATGTTATGTAAGCGGTCAGCGAGCTTGACCATGATAACGCGTAAATCTTTGGCCATCGCTAAGCACATTTTACGCACGTTTTCTGCCTGTGCTTCTGCTTTAGTGATGCTATTTAATTGCGTAAGTTTGGTGACGCCATCGACTAATTCGGCAACCTCTTCACCAAATAATTCTATGATATTTTGTTTGCTGGCCTCGGTGTCTTCAATGACGTCATGCAGAATAGCAGCCATAATGCCGTGTACATCCATACGCATTTCTGCGAGAGAAATAGCAACAGCAAGAGGATGGCAGATATAAGCTTCGCCACTTTTTCGGAATTGACCTAAATGATGTTGTTCGCCAAATTGGTAAGCATGGTGAACTTGTTCAAGCTGGGTAGGTTCTAAGTACTCACTGAGTAGAGTACTCAGTTGAGCAAGCAGAATGTGCTCAGGGCTATCTGGATTAGATGTAGCAGCCTGAGCGTTCATTGATTAGATAGATGAAAAGTAATTGTCGGAAGGTTCTCCAACTTGATGTAACATATCGATATTTTCATTGGTGACATGCCCTTCAGCAATTTCACGTAGTGCGATAACCGTTACTTTATCTTTGCCGCGCGGAACAAATTCTTCAGCCCCTTTTTCTAGCTGACGCGCTCTTTTTGAAGCTAGCAAAACTAACTCAAAACGGTTTTCAACATTATCTAAACAATCTTCGACGGTAACTCTTGCCATTTTTAAACCTTTACATGGATTTAATAAAATTCAACTGATCATTATAAGATATTTTTTAGTTCTTAGGGAGTGTAATTTGTGCTAAGACCTATAAATATTCTGGATAATTTTTTTTGTAATGATAATTATGTGCTACAAACTCATAGAGGGGCGTGAAATTAGGCTTAGCAATATACGTTGAAAACTCCAGTAGCGAAGCTCAAAAGCTAATCTATCTAGTTTCACGCCGCTTATATGATTTCTAACTTTTTGCTGCGAGTGCTGTAATTGCCGGCAGTTTTTTACCTTCTAAGAATTCTAAGAAAGCACCGCCCCCTGTTGATGTATAAGAAATTTTGTCGTTAATAGCATATTTATCAATAGCTGCTAAAGTGTCTCCACCGCCAGCAATAGAGAAAGCACTGCTATCAGCAATGGCTTGCGCTAATACTTTTGTGCCATTAGAAAATTGTTCAATTTCAAAAACACCAACTGGGCCATTCCAAACGATCGTTTTTGCAGTTGCTAATTTTTCGGCATATTGTTTTGCTGTTTCAGGACCAATATCTAAAATCATATCGTCGTCGGCAATATCACTCACTTTCTTGATGGTGGCTACTGCAGTATCAGAAAATTCTTTGGCGCAGACAACATCTACAGGAACAGGGATTTCTGAATTGTTGGCTTTTGCGGCAGCAATTAACGCTTTAGCATCATCGAGTAAGTCCGCTTCATAGAGTGATTTTCCTACTGAATAACCGGCTGCAGCGATAAACGTATTGGCAATTCCACCGCCGACGATAAGTTGATCTACTTTTTCTGAAAGTGTTTTTAAAACGGTTAATTTAGTGGAAACTTTAGAGCCGCCAACGATTGCCATGACTGGCTTTTCGGGGTTGTTTAATGATTTACCTAATGCATCCAGTTCAGCTGACAATAAAGGTCCAGCGCAAGCAATTTTTGCATGTTTGATAACGCTATGTGTAGAGGCTTGGGCTCTATGAGCAGTACCAAAAGCATCCATCACGAAAATATCACATAAAGCGGCCATTTTCTTGCCTAACTCGGCGCTATCTTTACCTTCGCCAACATTAAAACGGACGTTTTCACATAAAACCACTTCGCCTGGCTGAATATCTACACCACCAATCCAATCTCTTTCTAAACGCACGGGTTTATTTAAAAGCTCAGATAAGCATACTGCTACTGGCTGTAGAGAAGCATTGGTATCAAACTCTCCTTCTGTTGGACGACCTAAGTGAGACATTAGCATAACCGCTGCATTGGCTTTTAAGGCTAACTCAATGGCAGGGATACTGGCGCGAATACGAATATCACTAGTCACTTTTCCATCTTTAACAGGTACGTTAAGGTCCTGACGAATTAAAATGCGTTTACCATTTAAATCTAAATCAGCCATTTTCTTTATGGACATAAACATCTCCGAGTATATTTATTTGTAAGTAGAATGGGTTGTTTGTTGATAAGGCCGTAGTCGCCGATCAATTTGTGAAATGATTATACCTTAACTCTGTCTTGTGATTAAATTAAGCAATGGGAATAAAGCAGTAAAATAGGTTTATTCGGGGGTAAGTGTTAATTTTATACTTAACTATAAATAACAGATATTTAAAAAGAGGTGAACTATGGCGATTAATAACCAAGAATTTAAAAATGCGCTTAAACTTTGGGCAAGTGGTGTTTCGGTGGTAACTGCAAATTCTTCCAAAGGGGAGCAGGGCATGACAGCCACCTCCTTTGTCAGTGTATCAATGGATCCGCCACAAATTTTAGTGTGCATCAATGAAACAGCAGAAACTGGGGCAGCTATTTTGGAAAGTAAAAAATTTGCCGTGAATATTCTAGCGGCAGATCAAGAGCAGGTATCCAATCAATTTGCCGGTGGCAGCAGTATGGAAGAGCGCTTTGCTAATACTGCCTGGTATGATGGAGAGTTAGGTCAGCCAGTTTTTGAAAATTGTTTAGCTAGTGTTGAATGTACGGTAGTACAGCAAGTTAAAGCAGGTACGCATTGGGTGATTATAGGCGAAATTCAAAGCACTCAATGTAATGAAGGTGAGCCATTATTATATTTCAATTCAGCCTACCGAACTGTAGCTAGCTAGTGTTATGTATTCAACACTTGCTTAGAAGCGAGTATTCATACACCTCTAAGGATTTTACCAATTTTTCATCCCTGAAACGAACCATTAATAACTTGGGATAGTTTTTGGTCAGAAATATCAATTTTTTGATGGGGTCCCTGGATATCTACGCTTAGAAAGCACAATTAAACAATATGGGATTATAGACGGTTTGTAGGAGCGACTTTAGTCGCGATATGGTAGCTAAAGTTGCTCCTACAGAATGCGAATTCACATATTATTTACTTCTCATTCCTCATTCCTCATTCCTCACTGCACCTTGTAACTCTGTAAATTCTCCGCAGAACTAAATACAACAGAGAAAAACCAATGGAAGAACTGATCCAAATTATCCAAGCCAACATTCAATATGCGCATTTTATTATTTTTGGTACTTTGCTTTTAGCGGGCTTGAATATACCAGTTTCAGAAGATGCGATGCTATTTATTGCTGCTATTTTGGCAAGTAGTCATCCTGAATATTTAGTGCAATTATTTTTGGGGGTTTATTTGGGAGCTTATTTTTCTGATTTAATTTGTTACGGGCTCGGTCGAAAGGTTGGTCCCAAGCTATTTAAAATTAAATTTTTTGCAGGCATGGCACCGCCTGAGAGAGTTGCTAAAATTTCAGCCTATTATCAAAAATACGGCGTAATGACATTAATTCTAGGGCGCTTTATTCCCTTTGGTGTCAGGAATGCATTATTTCTAACTGCTGGGCTAGGTAAGATGAATTTCACAAAATTCGCTTTATCTGACTTGCTCGCTTGTACTATTTCTAGCATTAGCTTTTTCAGCTTATATTATTATTATGGTGAAGCAGTGATTGACTATATTAAGCAAGGTAATATGGTGATTTTTGGTCTAGTATTAATTTTAGTAGGAATTTTTTGGTATAAGAATAAGCGAGTTGTTTAATTTTGAAGGTAGGGTAGTGAGCCATTATGCGTGGGTTATGCAGGGGATTATAGGGTGCGGCCTGCACACCCTATAGTTTTCTATCTTATTTTACAAAACAACTGTTTTCAGCATAAGCTTCAGCTTCTTTCAAGCGTGTGCGTAAATCTTTGGATTGCGCGGGGTCACGGAAAACGGAACCATTTTCGCCTGGTGTGCTGCGTAGCATAGTAAAAGTTGAAGCGGCTTCGTATTCTTCAAATGTTAATTTTTCAGCAATCTTATCGATCTTACAGCCACAAGCATATTGCACAATATAGTCTAATTTTCCGCCATGTTTGGCGATGCAATTAAATACATATTCTACGCGGTCGCGAGTAGGGTAATTATTCATAGCGACGGTATCTGTTTCCGTTGCTACGGTATTGTCTACTGATTTTCCTGATAGAGTGGAACAAGCAGTTAATAGTGTGCTGCTAAGTAGTATTGCGCTTAATAAGAAAATTTTTTTATTCATAATGTTAATCACTGAGAAGTAATAAAGGTAAAATAGCTTTTCATTTTATCA
>Ga0209081_1000179_pt1 | contig 37155 bp, 33 predicted proteins | sample GOMGulsemesocosm_4_FD_184636 | JGI IMG/M metagenome (GOLD analysis project Ga0209081, IMG submission 184636) | Methane-oxidizing microbial communities from mesocosms in the Gulf of Mexico - GOM15B Gulf of Mexico (SPAdes) (version 2) | ecosystem: Environmental > Aquatic > Marine > Cold seeps... | reverse complement strand
AATTGCCGTTTGATTATTGGGCATATAAGACAATAAATCATCCACTAAAGTGGTACTATTATCAACAGTATCACTACTTAAAGGCTCTTCACTAATTGCATGCTCAATTAAAATCTCACAATGATCTTTACATTTTAAAAATAAGTCCATCATGTGTTCATCGGTTTGGATGGTATGTTGTCTAAGTTCATCCAGTAAATTTTCCGCAATATGAGTAAAGTCAACTACGGTACTGAATCCAAACATCCCAGCTGTTCCCTTGATGGTATGCATAGCTCTGAATATTTCTCCGATTTTTTCATCATCGATACCTTCTTCATTCGCAGATACCAAAGCATTTTCCATATATTGAAGTTGCTCACTGGCATCTTCTTGAAATAATTCTAGTTCTTCATTCATATCAAGCTCCTAGTGCTGTATCACAACCACTTATTTGAAGTGATTTAAAAATATTATCTGGAATATTTTTTAGCTCAAATCTCTTTTTGACCTGAGTACAACTTTTTTTTAGTGACAGTAAAAGCTGAATAGCAGGCATATCTATTTTTTGTATATTTCCCAAATCTATGACAACTTCTTTTTGTGACTCTAGCTCTTTTTTAAACTCATCATGAAGTGTTTCTACTTCATAAATTGTGAAATTTTCAGTTGTAATTTTCATGATTTACCCCAATAGTTTTGTTACAGCCAACAAAAATTTATCCTTATTAAAAGGTTTCAATAACCAAGCTTTAACACCTAAAGCCTTACCTTGTTCTTTTAATGTGGGATTTGATTCTGTCGTTAACATGACAATGGGAATAAACTTGTGAGTAGGATTTGATTTGATAATTTCAACCATTTCTAAACCGCCCATAACTGGCATGTTTATATCACTGAAAATTAAATCAACCTGATTACTTTCCAGAGCGGCTAAACCTTCTTCCCCATTTTCTGCAAGTACAGTCTCATGACCAGCACCTTTTGCGGCTTTATCTGCTACCAATCTTATTAAACTGGCATCATCCACAATCAAAATTTTTGACATCTTAGTCTCCTTAGAATTATTTTAACAGTAATCTATATTTATAATTCTAACGGAGGATGTGGTCACAAAAGTGTCATATGAGCTCTTGTGTTAAGGAATTTTTGTATTTTTCAATATTTCTTTTAATTGTGAGTGAATATTTTGTATCTTTTTTATCTGTACATGATACGAATCACCAATTTTTTCTTTTGAACTTAACTCAATATCTTTAAAAAGTTCATACATAGGTGTTATGTTCATGTTTCCACTGGCACCTTTTAAACTATGCGCACTTCGTGTGACCTCTTCCTGATTTCCTTCTTTGATGTGTGATTTCAAGGCGCTTAGTTTGGCATCAAAGTTTTTAACAAACTTTTCAAAAATAACCGTGAATTTTTTTGTGCTTATTCCAACTATTTGTGCAGATTCCTCAAGTGAATATTTAAATGAGTCTCTAGCGTGTGCTTTTTTCTCAGGAGTATCTTGAATAAATTGAGTAGAGCGTTTTAGGTATTCATCCAAGATATTGTACAAGTCAGGGTATTGGATGGGTTTTGAGAGATAATCATCCATACCAAGTTTTAGGTACTTTTCTTTATCTCCTGTAATAGCATTTGCTGTAAACGCAATGATAGGGGTATGTTTAACATTGTTTTTGGTTTCATAGTCTTTAATTTCTTTGGTTGCATCAATACCATTTATTATAGGCATATTGATATCCATAAGAATAAAATCCAGTGAACTGTCTTGATGTAACTGTGTTACATAATCAACGGCTTTTTCTCCATTGTTTACGGTTTTAACTGTGACTCCTTTACTCTCTAGAATTATTTGAATAAGCTGCTGATTGGTTTCGTCATCTTCTGCGACTAAAACATTTCCTATAAATAGGGTGTTTTCATCACGCAGTTTTTTTTGTAAGGGACTTGTTCTGTCATTTTTTATACCCAGTAGTTCTAAAATATTGTCGTAGGTTTTGGCTGGATTAACAGGGGTTCTTAAAATTTTATAGGGTGTTTTTAATTCTTCGATATCAATGGTATTGTTATGAATAATCAAAATAGGACAGGGCGCCTTGCTTATTTTAAATTTTAGAAAATCTTGGTACATCATCACTAAAATATCGCAAGTCTCCTCACTATTTAGTGTATTGAGATTTTCAGTGATACTTGTCTTACAATATTTATTCATATAATCTTGGGTGATTTGTATATGTTTGTTGGCATCATATTGATCTTTTTCATAAAAAACAACATTTAGTTTTTTTACTTTTTCATCATAATCGAGCTCTTCAAGTTCATACTTAGACTCCAATACAAAAGAAAAACTGCTTCCTTCATTGACGTCACTTTCCAAGTAGAACTGAGAGTTCATTAATTCTAATACATTATGGGAAATAGAAAGTCCAAGTCCCGTTCCGCCAAATTTTTTACAGATACTGGAATTGGCTTGCTCAAAAGGTTTAAAGATATTTTCTTGATTTTTTTTCTCGATTCCCATTCCTGTGTCTGAAACACAAATTTGATAAAAACACGTTTCGTTTAGGCTTAGTACTTGAACTTCAACCATAATCTTTCCATCTTTTGGGGTAAACTTTATAGCATTACTGATTAAGTTTGCCATGATTTGTTTGATTCGAAGGACATCTCCATAGAGTTTTTTAGGAAGTTTTGGGTCTAAGTATAAAATATAGTCAATATTTTTTTCATGGGTTAGTGAGGAGAATAACTCAGTGATGATTTCAAACTCATAAGATGGGTCAAAAAAAGAGTTCTCCAGTTTTAATTTACCATTTTCAATTTTTGATATATCTAAAATTTGATTGATGATACCCAGTAAAGAAGAGGCACTTTGATTGATAATATCAATATATTGATGTTCTTCTTTTTTAGCCAAATTTTCACTTTTAAGTAAACGACTAAATCCTAAAATCCCATTCAAGGGTATTCTTATATCATGACTCATATTGGCTAAAAAAGCTGATTTTGCTTTTCTGGCATCTTGGGCACGTTTGAGTGCGTTTTTAAGCTCTGTGATATCAAAAGAAATACTGATATATTCTATGATCTCATTATGAGCATCCATGACTGGAATAATTGTCGAATTTACAAAGAAAAAGTCACCATTTTTCTTGTTTAGTTTTATTTCACTCTTGAATATTTTTTTAGCTTGGATAGTTTTCCATAAATCTTCGAATATATCTTTTTGATCTGTATTAATGCTCAAATTTGACAAGGGTTGACCCAGTATCTCTTCTTCACTGTATAAAGAAATTTTAGAAAAATTATAGTTTACATAGGTAATGCTTCCTTGTAAATCGGTTTTAAATACAATCCAACTTTCATCTAAAGCTTCTTTATAATGCCCAAGTAAAGTATAGGCTTCTTTAAAATTTCTTCTTGAAATGGTTTTTTGGATACTGGTACGAATGAATTTACTTAAGATACCGATACTTTTTGTTTTTGAGATGTAGTCATTTAGGATATTTATATCACTCATTCCTTTGGCAAATTCTTTGGTGCAATCTTCCAATAATACAATAGCATGAATGTCTGGCTCAATTTTTCGTATTTGGGTTAACACTTTAAAGCCATCTTCTTTTGGTAAATCTATAGCAGTAATAATCAAGTCAAAGTGTTCGCTTTTAAATTTTGAGAGTGCTTCACTCTTACAACGCACTAGGCTGATTTTATGAACGCAGTTTTTTAAATCATTTTGAATAATATCTATGGTGTCTTGGTCGTCGTCTATATATAATATACAGACGTCTTTTAGATTCATTTTTGCTGTTTTATTGGCGTACATAATCTTCCCTATCTTCTTATTGTTGATGACTTTTATTTTTCATTTCTTCATACTCTCGTGTATAATTTTTAATCTCTTCATTTGAAGCTTTTTTTCTACATGACAGATATCCCGTGGAACCATCACTGCTTTCAAAAGGATATATGTTGGTATAGGTCCAAAAATAGTCTCCTTCTTTGGTGATATTCTTCAAATAACCCACCCAGGTTTCACCTTTTTCTACGGTGTTCCACAACTCTTTGAGAATTTCTTCAGGCATGTCATTATGATAAATCATTTTGAGAGGTTTCCCAAAAAGTTCATCTAAAGCATATCCGGAGATTTTGCAAAAATCATCACTGGCAAATCTTATTAACCCTTCTTTTGATATCTCACTCACTAAAAAAGCATATTCTTCAATTATTATCTCTTGGTTCATGATTTCGCCTTTAATTAAATTGTTTTCTTTTTGCATCTGAAACCAAATCCATGGACATGGCTTCAACTTCTTGGGCAATATCTAAAACTTCTCCCGTAATGGTGGCATTGTTTTGGGTTGTTTGATCAAGTAAAGATATGGTTCCGTTTATTTGTTCAATACCATTCATTTGTTGTGAAGAAGAAGAAGAGACTTTTTTAATAAGTTCCAGCGTTGATGCGATATGTGTATTTAAATCTGTATATCCTTCTATCATAGAATCAGATATTTTTGCACCTTCTTTGGATTTTAAATTTGCATCTTCTACTAGGTTTTGAATTTCCCTGGCAGCATCGGCTGATCTACTTGCAAGGTTTCTTACTTCTTGAGCAACAACAGCGAAACCTTTTCCAGCTTCTCCTGCAGTGGCTGCTTCAACAGCAGCGTTAAGAGATAAAATATTGGTTTGGAAGGCTATTTGGTCAATGATAGTGATTGACTCACTAATAGCACTTACTTTTGCATTAATCTCTTGCATGGCATTGGCTGTTTTTGTTGCCAATTCACTTCCTGCGTTGACTGCTTCTTGAACTGTACCACCTAGTTTTGCCATTTTGTCTGAGTACTCGCTGTTTTGTCGTGTAATAGAAGTAATCTCTTCAATGGCTGCTGATGTTTCTTCTAGGGATGCTGCTTGTTGTGTTGCTTTGTCTGAAAGATCATTCATGGAAGCAGACATGGTTTCAGAGTTGGATAATAAAGTTTGACCATTGACCAAATTGTTTTTGGCATTGATACTTAAAGATACTCCTAGGCTATTAATACTTGTCATCACTTCTTTCATTTGACCTTTGATATTTTTATCTAAATTGATACTATCTCTATAATCATCTGTGGCATAAGCTTCAGCGTTGTGTTTCACTTGATCAATATTGTTTTCCAGTGCATCTAACATAGAGTTTAATGTATTTTTGACAGCTTTGACCATAAAGTTTTTTGACTCTGAAACAATTCTGACGTTAAAAATTCCTTTTTCAACCTTATCAAGGGTTAAGACAATTTCACCCAAAACTTTCATATCATCTCGTCTAAATTCATCAAATTGGTCTAAGTGTTGATTTAGCTGGGTTAATATGACTCCTATCTCATCATTTTTGATGTATTTTGCTTTGTTCACTTCATTTGTTTTCATAAAAGCGAAGTCCATGAGATCAGCTAGATAACCATTGACTCTCTTTGTCCCACCTTTTATTTGCATGTATAAAGTATAATTGGAAATAGCCAGTACTATCAGAATAACAAAATTATTTAAGTAATAAAGTGTATTATCTTCAATCTGCGAAATCTGTAAAGTTACAATACCAAAAGCGATAACTATCAAAGCCATATTGAATTTAAATTTTGTTTTTGTCGAAAAGTTTCTAAACATAAACAGTCCTTTTGAGTCTTGAAAAAAATATGCCACCCTTGAATTTTAGTACCATAAGGGGTCACAATAGTGTCACTTAAGAAAAATTATATACAGTAAAAATAAATTATTTTTCTGTAATAAAAAAGCTATTAATGAGGTTTTTCCCAAATAATAAAAAATAAATTTAAATAACCACAAAATTGCCACAATATTGTTTTATGATGTGCTTATGGGATAGGAAGGACTAATTATGATACCAATACATGCCAAACAATTTAAGGATAATCTAAAAACAAACAATAACTCTTTGATGAAGACATTTAAGATGTTATATAACTTATCAAATAAATACGATATTTTATATGTGGAAGATGAGCCCAATTCAAGATTAGATATTGGACAATTGTTTAAGGATTTGTTTAATAGAGTTGATTTTGCAGAAAATGGTCATGAAGCATTAAGCCTATATCTTGATTACAATGATGAAAACCACAAGTGTTATGATATCGTTATTACTGATATTGAAATGCCTGTGATGGATGGAATAGAGTTGTGTAAAAATATCTTTCAACTATATGAAGACCAGCAAATCATTGTTTTGTCAGCCCATGATCAATCTGAATGTCTCATAGAATTAATTAACATGGGTGTCCATGGATTTTTACAAAAACCCTTTGAGAAAAATAAAACACTAGAGATTTTGTATAATATGTGCGAAAAACTGGACCATCAACTAGAGCTTACCAGAGTAGTAAAACTCAATAATGGTTTTGTATGGAATAGTGATTTAAAAACACTCAGCCATGAAGGTGAGGATATTACTTTATGTGCCAGCGAAACTTCTTTGTTGGATTTACTTATATCAAATAGAAATATAACTTTTAGTATAGATGATATTTTCAATGTGGTATATAATGATTATTTTGAAAAAGATTTAAGTGTAGATTCAGTGAAGTCATTGTTAAAGCGAATACGTAAAAAAGTACCCAGTGATTTAATCAAAAATATTTATGGTGAAGGGTATCGAATCAATCAAAAACTGTTTATTGCTTAAGCTAAACTTGTTTTAGCCCTAAGGATAAACTCGCTTTATCTAAAATAGAATAAACTTGTCTTATTTCCAAGCTAAACTTGATTTAATTTTTTTTAGTACTTTTGATATCATCAATATCATGAATGATTTCTACTTTATTTTCTTCTTTATTACTTAACAAACTGGTTTGCGTGTTTCTTGAATCCCCACTTAACGATGATATCAATCTATTTTCTTGTTCTGCATTTAATTTTCCACTTGCAATGGTATCTAAGATTTTACTGGCAATTTCTACCTTGGCTTTGTTTTCTTTTTCTTGAAAGTATTTGTTTAAATTGTCTTGATAGGCTCTTAGTTTGTCTTTTCTTCTGTTGTTAAAATAAGTAAATAAAGCATAGGTGAAAATAACAATCAAAAATGAGACAATGGCGATTAGATACTTCTGTGAACTTAAAGTATTGTTGTTTTCTTGTTTTAACAAATCAAATTCTAAGTTTTTTTCTTTACTTTTAACTTCTAGTTTAAATTTTTGTAATTCATATTTTTCTTTTTCAAGAGTAGATTGTATTTTTGCCAATTCCAGCTCTTTTTTTGTGGAGTTTAAGGCTATATCATTGGCTATTTTTGCATCTGTTTTTTTAATATTGAGCAGATGTGCTTGTTCTAATTGTTGGGTTTGAAGTAGCTGATTAAATTTTAATTCTTTTTCTTTGAGTTCTAATTGGGCACGTTGTAGGTCTAATTCTTGTTTAGAGGGTCCAAAAATAGAGTTGAGTTCACAACCTGTAAAAATAAATGTTATTAAAATAAAATTGATCAATAAAATGGTTTTCTTCAAGTCTTTCCTTTCTAAAAATGAATAATATCATATTAGTGTACATAAAAAACTTTTAGCAATAACAAAATATATAAAAATGAAAGCTACAAACTATGATGAGTCTAAAAGATACACTTAAGTACCAAATTAAGAGGAAAACTTTTATATTACTTTGGCTACTATTATTAGTATCGAATTATAATCAAAATTTTAATTAAAGTTTTTTGGAGATAAGATGAGAGAACGGTTTTCAATAGTTATTACTGATATCCACGGTTCAAAACATTATAACCTACATCAAGTCATCAAAAAAATCATCATGTACTCTATCTTAGTCGTCCTTACTCTACTTGTATCTTCTGGTTTTTTCATCTCTTATTTAAATAAATCTGTTAATGAGTTAGAAGTTAAAAAAGAAAAACTTGAAACGGTTTATACCAAACTCAAGATGGACAACAAAAGTGTCAATGAAACTATTCTCAAAAAAACACAGAAAGTAGAGCTATTAAGCCAAAAAGTTGAAGAGTTAGAATCTCTAAAAACAATTTACTCCCAACTAAAAACGGAAAACAAAAATATCAATGAATCCATCAGTCAAAAAGTTGAGGAGCTGGATTCTTTAAACACAAAAATGAATGAACTGGAAGTTTTAATTGGTATTAAACCAAGTGGCGAAAATGTATCTCTTATTGAAAGAGTGGATTTGGCAAAGGTATCAACAGTACAAAAAAACCTACTATTTCAAAATATCCCCAATGGATATCCCATCAAAAATGAGGGAATTACTGGAAGGTATGGCTGGCGACAACATCCAATTGTTAAAAAAAGAGAATTTCATACAGGAATTGATTTACGAGCAAAAAGAAATACAAAAATCTATGCTACTGCTGATGGAGTAATAAACTTTGCAGGATTTCATAAAAAAAGTGGTTATGGGATTATGATTATCTTGGACCATAATTATGGCTTTAGGACGCTTTACGGGCATATGAACAAAGCCATTGTTAAAAAAGGTGATGTGGTTCGAAAAGGTGATCATATTGGTTATACTGGAAATACAGGATTAAGCTCAGGCCCTCACTTACACTATGAATTGCGTTATTTGCAAACAGCAACACAACCATTGAGTTTCATGAATTGGAACATGAAAAACTACGAAACTATTTTTAAAAAGGAGAAACATATAAAATGGCAATCTTTAATAAACCTAATGACAAGTCAAGCAAGCCAAGTATCAATGCTTCAGGTACCACTATTATCGCCGCAGGAACAAGAATCAAAGGTGAAATAGAAATTGAGTGTAACTTACATATCGATGGGGAATACGAAGGTATTGTACGCTCAGCTAAAAATGTTACTATTGGAAAGTCAGGATTAGTAAAAGGTGAAGTGCATGCAGATAAAGTGATTATCAGTGGTGCTTTTACTGGAAGTATTGATTCAAATATCGTAGATGTTTTACCCAATGGAAAACTTTTTGGAAGTGTTATTGCAAAAGAGTTTGTAATAGAGCGGGGTGGTTTTTTTGAAGGTGATAGTAAAACCAAAGATACTTTAAACTTAGAAAATGCCAAACCTTTGATTTTAGATAGTAATAACACTTAAGTATAATTTACTGTAATGTTTTTATACTAAGTTCTTTTTACGCGAAATTAAGATACTTCATAAGCCTATTAGAAGTATCTTGAAAATTCTTTTGAGAAAATTCTTTTCTTTTCCATTTAAAAACCAAAAAACTGTAACATAATTACTCATACTACTAAAATTATGATGCTTTAGAGTATTAATTCAACATTCTTGAGTAACTATCGTTAATATTTAGATAAAATGCCAAAAAATTATCCAAGTTGTATAAGTGCAAAGGATAAAAATTGACTCATTAACAAACCAACACGCAGAATAATATTAGAGTGTGAGGGTACAAAAAAGTCAATATTTAGGAGCAAATAGATCTATTTAGAAAACTTAACTTTAAAAACTGCCACTAAAAATGTATTACATTTAGTGGTAATGGTGTTTTTGTTTGTTATGACAACAAATACACAAGCTTTTCAACTAGACGTTGAGCAAGAGAAACTGGCACACGAAATTTACAAAATCGGAAAAACATTTAAAACCGCAGATGGAATTACTATAGAAAATACCCTAACGGCAATTTCTTTGAGAGAATCTTCTTTGGGAAAGTTTATCGTTGGTGATAAAAAGAAAAATGGTGATTTAAAACCTTTAGAAGAGATGTCTTTGGGTGCCTTTCAAATAAGACTTGGAACAGCAAGAGATGTGATTATGAACAATGATTTGTTTAAATACAAGTATCTTTTAAAAGACAATTTAAAACTGGTGAATCGACTTTTAACTGATCCCAAGTTTGGTGCGATTATTACAGGGTACTATTTTGTAAATAATTATAATGAAGCCTTAAAAAGAAATATGTGGAATCCGTACTTTCGAGCTGTTTCAAGACACAATGGTGGATGGACAAACAACAAATATTATAGAGTTTTTTTGAAAGATATTAATAAAATCAAAAAAATTGATTTTGAAGTAAAGAACTTTTAAATTTAAGCCCAATATAACAGTACTTTTACACTGTTTTTAGAATTAACTGATATAATTTTATTAAAAAAGTAAGGGCTTGTTGGATAATGGATGAAACGAAGGATACACAAAAATTAAAACTTAATTTTTTGGAATTTTGGAGAAACATTTCTAATGAAGATACTCAAGCGCTTGTCACTTTGGAAAATATTACAGTGGTTAAGAATAAAATCACCAAGTATTGTAGTGATGAGTACTCCATAGACAAGGTATTACGGGTATTTCACTCCTATGCTAGTGTCGCTTACTTGTCCGCAGAGAGAATTGTAAATGCTAAGATTTACTTTGATGTGACAAAAACCAGATATATCATTCTAGCTCGAAAAACCGATGCTAAAACTTTTTGTTTCTCTATTGTATATTCAAATGTGAGTGAGTTGAGCAAAAATCCAACCACTGCTATTCCTGCTGATAATGTCTTAGACTATCTTGAGCATGATGATGCTATCTCACAATTTAAAGACTTCTACCAAAATCAAAAAAAATAATTCCTGATTTTTATAATGACAATTTTTCGTTATTTATACTTGATTTTTTATCTCTAACTAAATAACTTTAGTTATTATTTATAGTTAATGTAATCATAATTGTTATCTTTTAATAATTATTAACATGAGATTTATAGTTATATTCATATAAATACTTAAGTTATGATAGGTTATCATTTATGACTCTTGCATTGACTAAAGGTATACTGTGAATATCAAATTATTATTTTTTCTTTTATTATTCCTATCCAATATCTTATTTTCAAAAGATTCTTTAAAAAATGTTAGTGTACAGCTCTCTTGGTTACATCAATTTCAATTTGCTGGTTATTATGTAGCTAAGGAAAAAGGTTTTTATAAAGACCTTGGTATTGATGTTAATATCAAAGAATATAAATTTGGGCTGGATATAAAAAAATCACTCTTAAATAAAAAAGACCAATTTGTTGTTGGAAGAACATCTTTGATCATTGATAAAATATCTGGAAAAAAAATTGTTGCTTTGGCAGCTATTTTTCAGCACTCTCCTATGATGTTGCTGGTACGTGAAGACTCGGGAATTAAAACCTTGAAAGATTTACGTGGCAGAAATATTATGATAACCAATGATGCAAAAAATACAGCTGCTATTTTGGCGATGTTAACTTCACAAAAAGTGAATATTAATGATCTTAATATTCAAAAACACTCTTTTGATGTGAAGGATTTAATTAGTGGTAAAACTGATGTTATGGCATCTTATGTGTCCAATGAACCTATAAAGCTAGAATCGCAAGGTATTAAGTATAAAATTTTTCACCCTAGAGATTATGGTTTTGATTTTTACAGTGGTATGTTGTTTACATCCCAGGACTTTCTTGATGACAATCCTGACACGGTTAAAGCCTTTCATGATGCAAGTATAAAAGGTTGGAAGTGGGCTTTTGAGAATATAGAAGAAAGTGCAAAAATTATCTTTGAAAAATACAATACACAAAATAAAAGTATTGACGATTTTATTAGAGAGGGTAAAATTCTAAAAAACCTTGCTTTTGATAATATTAAAAATATGGGAAAAGTATCAAAAGAGAGATTAAGAGAGATAGCCAATGTTTATTTGGTCATGGGTTTGGTCAATAAAGATTATAATTTAAATGATTTCATTTACAAATATAATGGAGATAACTCCAAAAAGATTTACTTAAGTAAAAGTGAAACTGAGTGGATTAAGAGTCATCCTAATATTACTTATGGAGGCGCTAATTGGGCACCGATTCATAATTATACACAAGATGGTCTATCAGAGGGAATAGCTGAAGATATCTTGCAACTTATTGCCAGTGAATTACAACTAAGTACTAAGTATAAGAAACAAGATGAGTGGAATAATGCCTTAAAAGATATAAAAAATAAAACCCTAGATATAGGACTAGCTACTTCAACTTCAAAAGAGAAAAAAGAATATGGATTATTTACAAAATCATATGTTAATTTTCCTTTGGTGATAGTAACTCAAAATGATGTTTCATATATCTCAGATACCAGTGAGCTAAATAATAAAATTGTGGCTGTGGGAGAAAACTATACAGGACATTATTTTCTAAAAGAGAACTATCCCAAAGTGGAAATTTTAGCAGTAAAAGATAGTAATGCAGCTCTAGAAGCAGTCTCAAATAACAGAGCTTACGCCATGGTAGAAATATTGCCAGTTGCAGCTCATAAAATTAGAGAACTGAATTACAGCAATCTTAAAATATCAGGTACAACTGAGTATGACTTTGAAGTTAAAGCTTTTGTTAGACAAGATTACCCTGAATTGGTAAGTATTCTAAACAAGGGAATTGATAGTTTAAGTAGTGAAAAAATCAATGCAATCGTTAGTAAATGGCTTGCTGTTAAGTATGTGCGTGAAATTAATTATGAATTACTCCTACAGGTTGTGCTGTTTTTTATTATTGTAATTGTTGTGTTAATTTACATTCAAAATAGAAAATTGAAAAAAAGCAATAAAAAACTGAAAGTTACCCTTAAAAATCTAAAAGATACTAGAGAAGACTTATTGGCTTCTGAAAAAATGGCTACCTTAGGTGAACTTGTTGGTGGAGTTACCCATGAAATTATTTCTCCTTTAAGTGTAGGTATTATGGGCAGTTCTTATATTGCTGATATGACAGAAGAAATTTCACAGCTATATAATACACAAGATATGAGTGAGGGCGACTTTAGAGATTATATTGCTGATGTGAGTGAAACTTCAAAAAGTATAACTTTAAATCTCAACAGAACAAAAATATTGGTTAATTCCTTCAAAGATGTTGCTGTTGACCAAGCTTTCGAGGATATAAGAGATTTCGTAGTTAAATCTTATATTGATGAGATTCTGATGTCTATGACCAGCAAACTAAGACAGTCAAAAGTAAAAATAAATGTTGAGTGTGATGAAAAACTGGTGGTTAAAAGTCATCCTGGTTATATTGCTCAAATATTGTTTAATTTTATTAATAACTCACTCACCCATGGTTTTAAGGAAAACGAAGAAGGTCAAATTAGAATTGTCTTTATAGAACAAGTATTGGATAAAAAATTGTCTTTAACTTATATTGACAATGGTAAGGGTGTTGCTAATAAGTTAAACCATAAAGTATTTGATGAATTTTATACCACAAAAAAAGGTGAGGGTGGGACTGGTTTGGGTCTTTATATTGTAAGAACCATTGTTGAAAGCAAATTAAATGGAACTATTTCTTTTAAGAGTGATGAAGGGCAAGGTGTTGAGTTTAAAATATTGATTCCTTTGGATTAAAAGTTAAAAAAAAAGATATTTTACTTGACTTAGCATAAAAAATAGTGATATACTAAATCTGATTTAAATTAATATTTTCCGTGAGGTAACATTATGTCTAAATACACCAACTTAAGTTATGAAACAAGTGGTTTTATGCAAACCTTTGTACACTTTTCTACTTTGTTATCAAAAGATATAAAAGAGTTTTGTCACAAACACATATATTTATTGGGATATTTTTAGACCCTATCTTTTCATGATCTAACAATTTCTTTCTTAATCTGTAAATATACAATTATTCAGTATTCAACTGTTTTGAAAAATACACACATATGATAAAAATCTTTCATAAATTCACAGTATTAAATGTTATTGTATTTAATACTTTATAGGTGTATCATAATCATCTTGTGATGGCTTAAGAGCAAACAGAGTAGAAATTACATAGTTATTGGTGCAAAACGAAATTTACGTCTTTACATAGTTCCCAATGAAGATAGCATAAAAGAGTGTGTTATTAAATCCTAATTTCTAAAGTTAAAAGAATCATAGATACAATAACTGCTGATTAGTTTTTGAGTAGTTAAGAAATTGGGGGAAGTTTATCACTTAGGTGTATAGATATATTGCTCATAACTTTTATCTATACCTTCTAAAAATGGATTTTCTATTTTGAATATTTTTCTTTTATTTAAGTTAACAAAGTCGATACTTTTTTGGTAGTGTTTTTTCCATAACTTTTGTAATGAGCCATCTTTGTAAGCTTGAATTAGACCTTCATTGATTCTATTAATGGCATGAGTATTTTCTTTACTTGTGAAAAAGAACCGAGGTAAGGGATAATATAAAGCAAGTGTTTTATCATAACTTAACTTACTGATGTTTTTATTTGTTTGCCATTCTGAATACAATTCATTGGCACCTCTCATGAACATGTCTGCTCTATTATTGGATATCATTTTAAATAAATAAGCGTATTTTTTTCCTGTAATGACAGTAAAGGCATTATGCTTTAGTATTTTATTATCCAACCATCCTTCACCTTGCAAAATGCTGAGTTTTTTCAAGACTTCAAGGCTTGTTATATTTTGAATTTTATTCTTATTTTGTTTTGAGATAAAGCCCACTCTATAACCTACAATTCCTAAGTCTACGGGAAAAGGAATATATCCAAATTTATTTAGTCGGTCCATTGAGACTGATTTTTTAAAGATGATATTTTTTACTCCAACTTTTAAAGCAAGGTCTTCTACTCTTTTGTAGTTGGCAAAAAGTGGTACTAAAATAAAAGGCCCATAGGAGTTTTTTGTTTTCTCAAGGCTAAGCTCTAATAACTCGTAATCATAATTATAACGTTTGTCATGTATATCTTGTTTGGTTTGATAGGTAAATACTGTAGGAGTATTTTTAACAATGTTGTTGCTTGGTACTGTAGCAAAAACTGTTGCGATATTCGTAAGTAGTATAAGGATTACAAGTTCTCTAATCATAGTACTTTCTTATTGTAGTAATTTTTTTACTTCTATGTATGAGTTTAATAAAGAAGCATTGGCGTAAAATACGTCACCTGCATCGTGTTTGATAAATACATGTTCTTTCCAGTCAAGTAAGTCCATGATAATAGCTTTGATGTAAATTCCTAGCATTTCTTTGTTTTCTTCATCTAAATGTTCTATATTCACACTTGATATCAACTCAGAAACTGAAGCAATTGCTTTTGAGAGTTCTTCAAATTCTGAGAACTGATGAAGAAAACTAGAAAATAATCCAAAAAAGTCTTGAAGATTATGTACCATACAATCTAAATCTAGAGTATCATCATCTAGACTAAAGTTGTTCATAATTAAACAATCTATTTCTTCCAAATCCATATGTATTTCATCATGAAGATAATCATACTCTTCTAAAAGCTTTTCCGTCGAGAGTTTTTGATGACTATCGTTGAAGGCATCCATTACAACATCTTGATTCTCAATGGTATGGGTTTCATCTCCAAAATCATCAAAATCAAAAAAATCATCATGATGAAAAGTATCGTCAATTAACTTTCTTAAATAATGATCTAGTATTAAAGTAATGGTTTTTTTCCCAAAGGGTCTAACCACATAAGCATTTGCACCTTTTTCTTTTTCTTTTTCTCTTGTAATATCATCTTTTAATGCTGTGGCCATTACAATAATGGGTTGTTTGGATAAATTCATTTTCCTTATTATATTTAAGGCATTAAATCCATTCATAATGGGCATCATAATATCCAAAAATATCATATCAAATGTTTGATCACCAGCCAAGATAACCGCTTCTTGCCCATTTTGGGCTTTAATAATATGATACTCATTTTGCTCAATATTATTTTCTTTCATATAATCAACAATTATTAAATTCAGAATTTTAACATTCATAACATTATCATCTACAAGTAAAAAATGAAACATTTTATTCTCCTGTATTTTGAAAAATGACTTAAAAGTGTTTTTATAATAATTCAGCAAAACAATTTAAAAATCTTCTTTCACTTTTATGTTTATACATAAGTATATAAAAATAGTGTGTCAAAATTGTGGTACTTTTGTATGCTTAAACACTTTATTTCTTTTTATTATGCCACTATTTATAATTACTAACTATTAAGTTATTACACTAGTTTTTTTATTTTTTCAAAAATTAGTTTTAAATTCAAAGTATCAAAGGATTCTGTTTCGCCATTTTTAGCTCTGTTTTCAATATCTTGTAACACACTTGCAGCTTCATTCATTGCTAGGTTAAGACAAGAACTTTTTAAATAATGAGCACTGTTTTGAATTTCAGTCGCAATTTTTGAGTCAATCGCCTTTTGAATTTTTTCTATATCTTCATCTAGAGTTAAAAAGAAATCTTCGATTAACATATCAATTGTGTCTTCATCTAATCCCAGTTGTTTGATTGCATCATTTTTTTTGTACAAATAAGTAGCTGTATTATTTTGCTCATCATGTTTGGGTGGCTCTATTATTAAATCTTTCTTGAGGGGCTTTTTATTTATGTCATAAGTATGTTTTTCAATCATATAATATAACTCATTATATTTAACTGGTTTAGAAAGATAATCATCCATGCCATGATTTAGGTAGTTTTCCTTGTCCCCTGCAATACTATTTGCTGTTAAAGCTATAATTGGAACCTTGTACAAGTTGTCACTTTTTTGCGATTCAAGTATTCTTTGAGTGGCTTCTAGTCCATCTAAGTGAGGCATATTTATGTCCATTAGTACCAAATCAAAGATATTGTCTCTATATAATTTAATTGCTTCAAAACCATCTTCAGCGATAGTACATCTTGCACCTATTTTACTTAAAAGTACACACATTAGTTTTTGATTGTTTATATTATCTTCGGCGAGAAGAATATTAACATCTAATTTTTCATTTTCATTTGATTGAGCGGTAGTTTTATTATACAAATTAAAAGCGTCAAATATCAGATTTGAAATCTTCGACTGATAAATTGGTAAATCAACAAAATAGTCAATTTTTAAAATATCTTTAAAGTTAAGATTATTTTCATCTCCCGCGTAAACTACAAATAATTTTTGATTGAGACTTTTAAATCTATCTATTTTTTCAAAATCTTGGGAACTAAAACAGAACAACATATCAGCGTATTCACAGTCTTCATCATCGATACTAAGTACTTTTCCAATTTCTTTTAAGTAAACAGATAGACTTGCATCTAAATATTCCCCATTTTGGGCGTGACAAAGCACAAAAGTTAAATCTCTGAGTATTGGATGCTTTTCGTTTTCAAGTTGCAAAATTTCTAAATCTAAGGTGAGTAGAAACTCACTACCTTTTCCAATATTGGAATTAATAAAAATCTCTGAATTCATTAACTTAACAATATCATTAGAGATGGCTAGCCCTAAACCCGTACCTCCAAACTTTTTGCTGATTTTTTCATCGGCTTGTTGAAAGGGTTTAAAAATTAATTCTTTTTGTTCTTTACTGATACCTATGCCCGTATCTTTGATAAGAAACATTATTTTAGCTATATTATTATTTATCTCTACGAGTTTTATATTAAAATCTATTCTTCCATTTTGTGGAGTGAATTTTATGGCATTTGTTAAGAGGTTCGAGAGGACTTGTCGTAGTTTGGTAGAGTCAGATTTTATTATAAAAGGAATTTTAGACTCCATATGATATACAAATCTAATATTTTTCTCTTTGGTTTTTACAGAAAATAACTCAACGATTTGGTCTATAAAGGTATGTATGTTTAGAGATTCATAATTTAGTTGAAACTTACCACTCTCAATTTTTGAAATATCTAAAATATCATTGATAATTTTAAGTAAGGACTCCGCACTGTTAGAAATAATTTGAGCGTACTCTTTGTTTTTTTTGTCTAATTCTATATTCGCTAATACATCTGAAAAACCAAGAATGGCATTTAAGGGTGTTCTTATTTCATGACTCATATTGGCTAAAAATTGTGACTTTACTTGACTGGCTTTTTCCGCATCAATTTTGGCATGATTTAATTCATCTTCTATATCTTTAATTTTTGTAATATCAGTTTTTATTGAAATATATTGATTTTTTCTGTCAGATTGATCCAGTATGGGTAATATCGACATCAATACCCAAAACACTTCTCCTTTTTTATTGATATTTTTTACTTCACCTTCCCAAATATCACCTTTTTTGATGCTTTTCCATCTTAATTCGTTTATAATACCCTCATCTAAACTCTCTGAAAAAGTGTGCTCTTTTCCTATTAGCTCATCTTTGGTATAACCACTTATTTCACAAAACTTATCATTTACATAAGATATATTACCCTTATCATCTAGAATACTCACAATAGCATGACTGTCCAAAGCTGCTTTGTGTAAGTCTAAGTTACGAATCAATTGACCAAAGTATCTATTTGTTTTATTGAGTTGTAAGATTATATTTACTATCCATGATACCAATAAAGTAAAAACTATAACAAATACAAAAGTCAGCTGGATAGTATTGTTTTTATTTTCTGTCATAATAGTATCAATAGGAAGAATAATTTCTAAAGCACCTCTCATATCATGTAGTTTCCAATTTTTCTTTGGTGAACTTGGAAGGGAGTTGTGACAATTTACACAAGTTTTATCTGAAAATGTATCTGCAACCGCCACCCTTACACTGTCTTTATTATTCACTACTTCTCGTCTAAAAAATATCTTATTTGGATTGTTTACCAAAAAAGTAAGGGATTCTTTTTCAAAATCATCCAATATTCGTTTTAATCTGTTGGGAAAAGGATAGTTACTGTATAAATTTAACTGTATGTAAGAATTTTGACTTTTAAATAATTCACTCAGCTCATGTATCATGGTTGCTGGTAAGGGAATAGAATTTTGCTTATTATCAAGTAGGATGTCTACTTTTAAATCTGACTTTTCCTTAATCAGTCCTACAACTCTTTGAGTATAGTATTTTCTTAAGCTCAAATATTGTTGAATGTTATTCTTGGCATAAACGACAGAGGAATCAATAATATTTTTTTCATTAGAATAGATTAAAAAGGAATAAATAGCTACAAATGCTATGAGTAATGCAATAATCAAGGGTAAAATTACTTTACTTTTAATTCTTTTAATTTCTATCTTTCTCAATTTTAATCCTTAGTAATTAATTACCTAAAAGACTATTAAGTTTTCTATTTGTCTTTATATAAGTCATATATTTCTTGAAATTGGGACTTGTTTTCTAAAAATAAATTTGCCAGTTTTGGGTCGAAGTGTTTGTTTCTTTCTTTTTCAATCAAAGCACATGCATCATTAAAACTCCAAGCCTTTTTATACGGCCGTACAGAGGTAAGGGCATCAAATACATCAGCAATGGCTGTAATTCTTCCAATAATAGGTATCTCTTCACCTTTTAATCCATGGGGATAACCTTTTCCATCAAATTTTTCATGATGAAGAATTGCAATTTGTGCACCAGCTTTGAGGTATTTACTTTTAGAGTCTTTTAGAATATTGTAACCCACTTGGGCATGGGTTTTCATAATCTCAAATTCATCGTAATTCAATTTACCTGGTTTTAGTAGTATTTCGTCACAAATGCCAATTTTCCCCAAGTCGTGAAAAGGAGAAGCGTGAAAAATCACATCCTGTTCATTTTCTCCAAGACCAGCTAAACTGGCAAGTATTTTACAGTATTTTGCAACCCTATAAGTATGTAAACCAGTGTCTTGATCTCTAAATTCGGAGCTTCGTCCTAGGACATTCAGCGTTTCAAGTTCATTTTCATGAATAATTTTAGTCATTTGACGCACTTCTTCTTCAAGTAAAAGTGTTTTATTTTCAATAAGAAGTTGAGATTTTCTGAGTTTAAGAGTATTGTTAACTCTGGCTTTAAAAGAAGCTGCATTCATGGGTTTACTAATAAAATCACTGACTCCCAGTTCAAGGGCTTGTACCTGAAGTTCTATATCTTTACCAAAGGTTGTAATCATAATAATAGGAACGATATGGTCTACTTTTCTATAAGCTTCTATAAATTCTAATCCATTAAGTTCTGGCATTTGATAATCAATTAAAATCAAATCATATTTATTGTTAATAGCAGCGTGCAACGCATCTTGCGAATTTACAAAACTATTTAATATTAAATTTAGTGGTTTCACAAAACTCTCAATTATTTTTAAATTGAGGTGATTATCATCAATTGATAATATTTTCATTCCATTGATATCCATAATTTTCCTTACAATTAACTATTGACTTTTTCTAATTCAATAATTGTCTCTTTTAGCGTTTTTATTTCTATTGATAATTTAGTAATCTCATCTGCATCTGAAATGTTTTTATCATGAATTATTTTATTTTTTTGTGTTAAAAATACAATATTTTCATTTGAGGTACGTTTGTACAGTTCAAATTCTTTTTTTAAGTCTCTGTAGTCATTTTGTAAAGACTCATTTGATTTATTATCTTTGTTGTAGTTTAAACGTTGAGAGTCAATTGCGCTTATATTATCATTGATGATTACTCTTGCTTTGTTTTTAATTACATCAAAAAAAACTTTTTTATTCACGGGTTTTGGTATGAAACTGGTAATTCCCAAAGAAACAAGTTCTTGAAGTTTATCTTTTTCGTTATAAGCAGAAATTATGACTATTTGTTGATGGGGATTTATTTGCAAAACTTGTCTGCTAAAGTCTATGCCATTCATCTTAGGAAGTCCAATATCAACTAGTAGTAGATTATAATGTCTATTGTTTTGATGAAAGTAGTTGTTATACATCTCTAATGCAAGTTCACCATTTTGAGCACTATGAGCTTCTAAAAAAATATCTTTAAGAATTGATTCAATTTGAATTCTAACGGTTTCTTCATCTTCAATGTATAAAATACTTAAGTTATTTGTATAATTACTTAAGTTTTTAAAGTCCATTCTCTATCCTTATGTAAAAAGTAATATATAAAATGGTAGTATATTTTTGTGGCAAAATAGTGATTTGTAGTTTACAAATTACAATTTTCTATAATCTTCTATCTGCTCTACTAGGTGATTGTTTTGCTTCTCTAAAGTATCTATTTTTTGTAACAATTTTTTAATGATCTCTTCATCTGTTTTTTTCTCAAAGTACAAGTTTTTATTTTTTTTGGTTAAAAGCTCAATTGTTTTTATGAATTGCTCTTTATGTCTATTTTCATCATTATCATTATTTATTAAAAATTTTATACTTACGTATTCACTTATTAATCCTTTTTGGTTAAACACAGGTATTATGTTGGTTTGGGTATCAAAAGATGTTCCGTCTTTTGCGCTATCCCTTATATTTCCTTTCCATATATTTCCTTTTTTTAAATCTTCCCAGATATTATTAAATACACTTGCCGTCATATTTTTACTTTCCAAAATATTATGTTTTCCAAAAAGTAATTCTTTTTTGCTGTACTGAGATATTTTACAAAATTCATCATTTACATATTTCAGTGTCCCGCTGGCATCAGCTCGTGTTAATAAAGCAAGATGGTTGATGATATCTAGGACAAATGTTATGTCACAATTTAATTTTTGAGGGTTTTCGTATTCTTTTGAGTTTCTATTAATAAGAATTGCAAACTTTTTAATAACCTCAAAGAGGTTTTCTATTTTAATGGGTTTTTGTATAAAACTATTAACTCCCAAGGAACCTAGTTCTTGAAGATTTTCTCTTTCATTATAGGCAGAAATAGCAATAATATGTTGTTTTGGATTGATTTGAAGAGTTTTTTTTGATAACTCTATTCCATCCATTTGAGGCATAAGTATGTCCGTAATAATTAAATCATAATACTTACCCTCATTTGAGTAGTAGTGTTTATAGGCATTAAATGCTTGACGTCCATTTTGAAAATGGTCTACTTTAAGAAAAATATTTTCCAATAAAGAGACCAGATGATTTCTAATATCATCATCGTCTTCTGCATACAAAACAGTTAAGTTGTGTGTATATTTAATGACATTTATAAGGTTCATTATGCTCCTTGTCTTAAAAATACTTGTCAAATAATTGTATACTTTTTTTGTGGTAAATATGTGGTATTAGCACATATTTTGAGTAAGTGATCTTTATAATCATTTTGGAGAATTTATATATGGTTAGATTTTGATAAACTTTCTAATAACTTTGCATTTTTTCCGAGTATTTCAAAAAAATATTCAAATTCAATTGGTTTGGGTAAAAAACTATCAATTCCCAAAGCCAGTAGTTCTTCATGTTTGTCTTTTTTATCGAATGCAGTGATAACTATTATTTTTTGTTTTGGATTTTCTTTTAGTATATGTTTACTTAATTCAAGTCCATTCATACTTGGAAGTCCAATATCGGTTAAGACCAAATCATAATATTTGGAGTGTTGTGTAAAATAATCTCTATATCTTTCAAGTGCGACCTTGCCATCTTCTGAGCAATCAACTTGAAAAAAAAGATCTTTTAAAATTGATTTTACGTATTTTCTTGTTGTATCTTCATCTTCAACAAATAAAATACTTAAATCTTTAGTAGCTTGTATGACGTCTTGAAGATTCATCTTTGTCCTTGTATAATAAAATAAGTATCATATTATAGTATTATTTTGTGTTTAATAAGTGTTTTTGTAAAAAAAAATCAATACCACAATTCTGCCACAAACTTTATCTATAATGCACAATAGAAGGAATCTAATGTCTAAAGAACTTATTGATGATATTATCATATTATATGTTGAAGATGATGAAAATACTAGAGATATCTTTGCTCGTTCATTAAAACGAAAAATCAAACATGTTTTGCTTGCACAAAATGGTGAAGAAGGATATGCCTCATACTTGAAGTACAAGCCAGATTTGATTATAACTGACATAAAAATGCCCGTAATGGATGGATTGGAAATGTGTAGTATAATAAGAGATGAAAATGCCAATATCCCAATAATTGTAACCACTGCACATTCAGAAGTTCATTTTTTTCAAGAAGCCATTAATATTGGTATTGATATGTTTCTTTTAAAACCAGTTGATATGACTCAATTATATAATACTATCAAAGTAATGGCTGAGGATATACTCTTGAAAATAAAGAAAAATAAAGAGAAAGAAATTATCATTGAAGAGTATGAAACTATTGATTTAAAAGAACTTTTGGTAAATGTGGCTCATCAATGGAGACAGCCATTGGCAGCTATTTCTGCTGCAACTTTAAATATGAATTTCAGTTTAAGTACAGAAGAATATGAGAGTGAAGATTTTGACGAAAAAGTGCTGAGTGTTAATGATTCTGTCAAATATCTCTCAACTATACTTGATCATTTTAAACATTTTTCAAAAAATACTGATACCTATGAATTTGATGTTAATGAGAACTTACTTAAGGCCATAAATATTGAAGCCCAAACATTAAAAAGTAAACAAATTCAGCTTTTCACCCAGTTTGATGAAAAGTTAACAGGTAAAGGTTTGTCTGATGATTTTGTTCAAGTAATCATCAATATAATTAATAATAGTGTTGAAGCACTTGAGGGTTCAACAGAAAAAGTGATTTATATTTGTGCCAAAAATAGTAACAATAAAGTTCAAATAAATATTAAAGATTCAGGACATGGAATCAAGAAAGAAATGATCAATCACCTTTTTCAACCATATAGTTCCACCAAGCACAAATCACTGGGTACTGGACTTGGACTATTTGTAGTTTATAAAACCATAAAAAATATTATGAAAGGAAAGGTTTTTGCAAAAAATTCTTTTTTTGAATATAAGAATAAACAATACTCTGGTGCAAATATACAAATAGAATTTTAATTCTAATTATATAGGGTTAAAGTAACTTTAATAAACCACATAAATTATCAATTTTATATTTTGCACTTGAAAAATCATGGGAACTTACAAAATCATTTTTTACAATCACGCAATCAATGTTTGCAGCAACGGCTGATTTTAAACCTCGTTGAGAGTCTTCGACTACTAATGTTTCCTCTTTTTTAGCATTGAATTTTTTCAAACCAGCTAAATATGGGTCTGGGTGCGGTTTTGATCTTGGGTAATCTTCCACACACAATACAAAATCCATGTACTTAGTAATATTTCTTTGGGCATGAATAAGCTCAAAATCCACTCGTCTAGATGTCGTAATGATTGCCATTTGGTATTTTTTCTTAAGCTCTTGAAGGATTTCTTCCACACCCTTTATTTCTATGTCTTCAGTTTTGAGATATTCTTGATAATACTCATCTCGTTTGAAACGTGTTTGAATGATAGTTTCTTCTGAGACACCTTGGGCACGAGCTACTTCCCAAGAAGTTTTTCCCTCTGCCATTAGCTCTAAGTATTCATCTTCATGTAGGGTGACACCCAACTCTTTTAGTACTTTAACATTGGCTCTAAAATACCAGACTTCGGTTTCAACTAAAACCCCGTCATTATCAAATAATATTGTGTTGTACATGTGATTGTCTTTCATGATATGTTGGCAGTGCCAAGTCATTCTTTTTGTGGGATAGTACAATAGCCTTTCTTAGAGATTGTTAAAGAAAAGCTTAGATGTAGATGGTGTTTTGTACGGTTTGTTTGTGTAAGCTCTGATAACCATTATGATCAAAGCCAAGATGGATTAACTCATAGTATTCAGCGTTGATAGTTTTTTTTAAAATCATTATTTCTTCTTTTAGATATGAAGCTATTAATTGATCGTTTAAAATGCTGGAGTTTTCAGCTGTATCTTCAAAACCAGTATTTTTTAAAAAAACAATGATATCTTCCATTGTAAATTTTGAGAACTGCACAAACTTTGCCTTTTGGTGAGAGTATTTCAAGCTAGTAATAATTATTTTGTCTATTTCATCTTTTTGAGTAACTTTTGAATAGGAGAGGGCAAGTTCTTGACTAATTCTTTTTTCTTCCTTCCATGTTGCTTCTATACAGTTTTGTTTGTCTTCATACACATCAATTGGATCATATATTTTGAGTTTATAGGACTCTTTTTTTAGAAAAAGTTTATTTTTTAACCATGAGAACATGTAAATCCTTCTTAATTTAGTAAATTCTATACAATTTTAGTGTCTTAATAGTGTGCTTTTTATTGAACTTAATGCACAATAGTGTAAAATACAAAAAAATAATTTAGGTTAACTATGAAAGACAAAATAATCGCATATCAAGGTGTTCAAGGTGCTTATTCTCACCTTGCTTGCCAAAATGTATTTCCAAACTCTACTTCAATTGCTTGTGAAACATTTCAAGAAGCCATGCATTTAGTGGAAATTAATAAAGCAGATTTTGCAATGATTCCTGTTGAAAACTCAACAGCTGGAAGAGTAGAAGAAATATATAGACTTATTCCTAAGATGGAGCTACATATCTGGAATGAGCATTTTGAACCAGTTAAACACTGTTTATTAGCTATTAAAGGTACAAAACTAGAAAATATAAAATATGTTTCTTCTCATCCTCAAGCTTTGGCTCAATGCCACAATAATATAGGTTCTTATAATTTAGAGGCCATTGCTAAGTTTGACACAGCAGGTGCTGCCGAGGAATTAGTACGTATGGACGATACCAGCCATGCTGCAATTGCATCTAGTCTAGCTTCAAAGTTATATGATTTACAAATATTAAGTGATGACTTTGGTGATTTTCATGGTAATACAACGCGTTTTTTAGTTCTTTCAAAAAATGCTGCAATTGCTAAATATGAAAAAGAAGTTTCTTATATTACTTCTTTAGTTTTTGATGTTCGAAATATTCCCTCTTCTTTGTATAAAGCTTTGGGTGGTTTTGCAACCAATGGTATTAACTTGATAAAACTTGAGAGTTATTCCATCACGGGGGGTATGAATGCAAGCCAATTTCATGTGGATATTGACGGACATACAGACGAAGATAGTTTACAGTTAGCTATAGAAGAGTTGAAGTTTTTTGCAAAAGAACTGAAAGTTTTAGGGGTTTATAAAAGAAATCCCTACCGAGATACCATGAAAAGTTTTAATGAAGATTGATAGGGAAATTTGATAAAAATAATGCAATACTAATTTTAAATTTATATTGTACATCTTAGATGAATATTTCAGTTTATTTTTATCTACCTTATAACAATAATATTTTTTCAAATTATAATTTTATTTTTAATGAAATAAATAAAAAAAAGTATACACTTTTAATATATACACTCTTTCTTAGGAGTTAAAATGGAACGTAATATTAGCATTGATGTTTATGGTTTATCAGAAATCTCATCATTATTAATTGCAGAAAACATATTAAGTATCATAAAATCATTTGATGACTTAGATTTACGACGTTTAAGCAATGTGGTAGTTACCGATGAATTTGATAATATCAGAGCAAGAAAAACCAATGATTTTAAAGACTTTACCAATGCTTTGTCTTTTGCAAAAGTGGTCATTGTTCCCAAAGACGACGACTTTGAGTTTATTATAGCTTTGCGGTCTGATTTTGGTATGTATTTAGTGGAAGAAAACATTAACAGCATGAACCATGCTAAATATCTCAATGCTTTACATGTTTTACATCATGAGTTATGTCATGTTCATGACTATAACAAATGTATAGACATCTTTCATGGGGATTTTTTTGGCTTAAACAAACGAGGTAAAGATATGATGTTGTATCCCTTATCTCAAATTTGTTGGAGTGAATATATTGCCAACTATCTTTCAAGTGCAAGTGTTAAGAAATGTGATATGTTAAGAACGAGTATAGATTCTTTGATGATTCAAATTACGGAAACTCAAATCAAAATTGACCGACAAATTAAGAACTTCAAGGTAGATAGAGATATAAAATCTTTACTATTGTTTGTAAAATCAAATATTGAGAATCTTGTAAAGTCTGCTTCTTATGTTCTTGGATATATGCACGGTTTAAACAAAAACATACAAACTTTTTGTCCTGATTTATATGAACTTATTAACAATTCTTATTTCTATTATACTTGGAATTATCTAGATGATGTTTTGAAAAAAATGAGAAATACTTATCCCAATAAATGGGAGGAAGATGAGATATTTGAAAATCTTATTTATGGATTTGATAAACTGTATGTAAGATTGGGTATAAAACTAACAGAAAACAAACAACAAGAACTTTTTTTCGAAGTTCATAAAAGAGGATAAAATCCTCTTTATTTTAACTCACTATCAAGTACTGCTGTTCCTTCAGTAATCAAGGAGTCAAGTTCTGTAAAAATAGCACTTGAACTATCAAGTAACATATCAAAATCTCTGATATCTTGAGTTAATTCATTAAATGAACTTACTGTTTCTAGTGCAATGATTAAATTGTTCCCTTTAATGATTGAGTTTTCAAGTTTTTCAAGATTTTGATCCATTTTGACAATATTCTTTGCCATTTTTAAAGCTCTTTCTTTACTGTAGTTTTTCATTTTAGATTTTAAAGCATCATCGTTTTGTATTTGATCCAACTTATTATCTAAACCATCTAAAAAATTCTCTGTTTCATCTTTGTAATTTGAGTATTTTTCTCGTAAGGTACTCACTTCATTTTCTGCTGTTTTCCATTTGGATATAAAGATTTTAGTTTTTTCATTTTTAAAAACATATTTAATCTTTTTAGCTTCAGTTTGAGCTGTTATAGCCTCTTTATAAGCGTTTTTTACTGTGTCATTTTGGCCTGTAAATTCTTTAAGAGCATTTTTAAATTCCACAACATATCTTGGAGAGTCTTTGTATTTATAGTTGTCTTCGTAATAGTTCCATGCGTAATACAAGATGATAATAAGAATAAGTGTTTTAAAAAGCGAAAAACCTGCCTTGAAATTTGAGGGAGTTGTGTTCATTGGTGACCTTAAAGTAATTTTTGTGATTATATCAAAAATGTACTTAGTTATGTTTATTTAACACTTGGTGCATTTTGGCAAGTAGGGCATATACCTTTGATAATAACATTGTCAATTTGATACCCCGGAAGACTGATATTAGAATCATCAGGTAAACATGAAACTTTTGAACATGAAGTGCAAATAAAATGGGCATGTGGATTTTTTTGTACTTCAAAATATCTTTTCTTGTCGTTTGATTCAAAACTGTTGATGACGTTTTCTTCTTCAAATTTACTGATATTTCTATAGAAAGTTGCTTTATCCATGGATATTTTATCTTTTAAGTCTTCATAACAAAGTGGTTTAGACGAAGCGATTAAGATTTCCAAAATTGCTTTTCTTGCGGTGGTCAGTTTTATATTTGTACCATGTATTAATGTATTGATATTTTTCATTCATTATTATAACAAAGTATATTGAGGTATTAATTAAATCACGCGACTAGGTTGCATCAAATCTACGTTTTTTGTGTATTAATGTAAGTGAGTAGCCATATCTGAATTTCATGAAAAAAATGCCCAAGAGAATCATACAGAAGAAGTACATGAAGAAAACCTTTATGATAGATTGATTAGGTTTGATGCTAAAATGAAGCATTTTACTTAAAGAACTACTTGTCTTTTATAATAGAACTAGATAACTTGGACAAGAAGCTCAATAAGATACTTAAACCAGTAGAAAACCAAGAGCGTTGGTCAAGCTAATTAAATAGTCAAAAGAACACAAAATTAAGATTATCTTTATATCCCCTCAATTTTCAAAAAAAGCTGCGTCCATTATTGCCAAAAGTATCAAAGGAAATACCTTAACTATTGATCCTTTGGATTATGCATATAAAACAAATTTAATTAAAACAGCAGAGGCAATTTATAATTCGTACGATGATTTATAGGTTCTTGCTTGTAATATGTATTTTGTGAGAAAAACTTTAGTTTATTTACTGTAAGATAAATTAAATACTAAGGACTTTTTCATGAAATACATCATAATTTTATCCGTAGCGGTTGCTATTATAGCTTTTTTAATGTTGACTAAAAACTTCAATAAAACTTTAAGTCGTTTTGCCTACATTGCTTTATTTTTACTGGCAATTGTAAGTTTAGTTTTGTTTATACAACCAGATGAATATATTAAATATAACAGTGATACTACTGCTGGCAAAGATGCTCAATCAGTAACTAAATCACAACCTTCTAAAATACAAAACTTAGCATTAAAGATGAGAACAGAAGGTTTTTCAGAAGATGCCATTATTGAGTCTTTCTATCATGAATACAGTGCACAATTAAAAGTTGCAGCTGAGCTTGAAAAAGCTGGTTTTGATAGGGCTATTATTACAAAGTATTTTGAAAACTATAGGAGTGTTTCTGATATAAGTAAAAGAAAGCTCACTAAAGGTGAGTATTCTCAGCTTTTAATAGAACAAGATATCAAGCGATTTTCTACTTTTTCTAAAGAGGAAAAACAAATAATTAGAAAAATGGAAACCAGTCGAAAAACAATTCAACTTATTAAAGATATCTATCCAAGCTATGAACCCAATGATGAAGTACGAGCACTTGAATTGAACAAAACTGGAAAAAGCCTCAGGGATATTAAGAAAATATACCCAAATTACGAACCCAAAAAATAAACTAAAAGCCCATCATAAAGGAAGCACATGTTGTTTAAGTCACTAATTTGTTTGTGCGCAGGTGTTTCTTATATGAGTGCTTCATGTTTTTCAAAAATCAACATCAACTTTGATTTTCAAAACAGCAGTATTCATGTTTCTTCAACTATACAAAATAAAGATGAAAAGTTAGATATCGATTTTGATGGATTTATTGTCACAAGTGAAAAAAAATCTGAAGACTCTTCTCCAACAACATTTTCTTACAGTAAAAAAATAAGAGCTTTAAATAAAGATTTTGTTTATTTGCTAGATGACTGGTACCCTGAGATACAAAATAGATGTATTTATAATATTTCTAGCAATCTATCCAAGTCTTATAAAACTGTATTGGAAAATACATTAGATGAAGTATCATCTATCTCTTTTGTTTCTTCACCCCATTTTGTCATCCACAAAACCACCTATAACAATATTGGTATAGAGACGTATTTCTTACAAAACAATGAAGAACTGGCTCACAAATATTTAAATAAAAGTATTGAATATATCAAGTTATTTGAGGAGAAAATTGGAGTATATCCCTATAAAAAATTCAAGGTAGTTGAAAATCTCTATCAAACAGGTTACTCTCTGCCTTCGTATACCTTAATTGGCAGTACACTTCTAAATAAACCCTATGTTTTGAATCAATCTTTGGCCCATGAAATTCTACATCAATATTTTGGTGGTTCAATTTCAAATGTAGAAGGAAAGGGAAATTGGCTTGAGGGATTGACTACATATTTAGCTGATGATTATTTAAAAAAACTACAACGTAGAGATATTTCAAATAGAAAAACAGTTTTATCTGAGTTTCAAACTTACGTAAACAGTAAAAATGATTTTCCTATTAAAGATTTTGAGTATAGAGTGGATAAACAATCTATGTTAATTGGTTACTCAAAGTTTTCACATGTGATGTTTATGCTTGAAAATAAACTTGGTAGCGAGAAGTTTAGACAACATATTCAGGCATTTTACTCTAGTAAGCAAAATAGAAATTTGAGCTTGAAGGAGTTTATTCAGTTTTTTCAAGAAAATACTAAGCTAGACTTAAAAACATTTTTTAAACAATGGTTTGAAACTACGGGCATGATTGATTTTACAATTGAAAGTATCAAAACCCATTTCGATAAAAAAGGTTTTTGGGTAAGTTTTGATGTACTTCAAAATAAGAAGAACTTTTTTGTATTTGATTTGCCCTTGTCCATACAAACTTATGATAAAACACATCGCAAGATCATTTCTATCAAGAAAAGCAAGCAACATATAAAACTAAATTTTAACTCAGAAGTCTTATCTCTTAATTTTGATGAACAATATACTTTATTTAGAACACTAAGCCAAAAAGAAAAACTATTGAGTATTTCTTCTTTATTAAATGATAAAAATCTTCTTGCTCTAGTAAATCATAAAGACAAAACAAAATATGAAAATATTAAAGAGTTTTTTCCTTTTGTAAAACTTATGAATAATGATGATTTAAGTTATAAGGACTTAAAAGAAAACAATATTGTATTTTTGGATTTAAACAATGATTTGTTAAAAGAGTTTTATCCCAAAATCAAAAAAGATACCTTAGATACCTATATAATTGTTAAACCACATGTTTATAACAGAAAAAAAGTTATGGCGCTTATTCACTCAGAAGATGATAAACGTAACAATCTTAGACATCTTAAGTATTACTCAAAATACAATGAACTTAAATTTTCAAAAAATACCATTGAAAAAAATACACCAAAATCTGAGGATGGAATAAGATTTGAATTAAATAAAGTTGCACATGGAATTAAAACACAAAAACAAAGAGGTTTAATTGCTCTGTATGATGATATAAAAGATAAAAGCATTATTTATGTGAGTGAGTCTCATGATGACTTCAATCACCACTTAAATCAATTGAGAGTTATTAAGATGTTACATGAAAATGGAAAAAAAGTAGTCATTGCAATGGAGATGTTTCAAAAACCCTTTCAAGATGACTTAGATTTATATGTACAAGGTAAAAGTACACTTGAGGATTTTTTAAAAAATACGCAATATTATGAACGTTGGAAGTTTAATTATAACTTGTATAAACCTATTATTGACTATGCTAAAAGTAATCAAATAAAAATACTTGCTATTAATATTGACAGGGAAATTACATCCCAGGTATATAAAAAAGGCTTGTTTTCATTAAGTAAAAAACAAAGGGAGTTATTGCCCGCAAGTATTGATCAGTCAAATTTTAAGTACCAAAAAGATTTAGATGAAATTTTTAGCAGACATATTCCCAAAAAGAAAAGTACTTCATTACCTCATCAATCTACTCAAACTATTACTCCCCAGCAAGCCAACTCTGATTTCTTTTACCAGTCTCAGCTAATATGGGATGAGACTATGGCTGAAAATATAGATGATTTCATACAAATCAATAAAGATGTAAGTTTGGTAGTTCTAGCAGGTTCTGGTCACATACAAAACCATGACGGTATTCCTTCTCGTGTTCACAGAAGAAATAGCTTGCCTTACTCGATTATTTTAAATGAAGCGACGGGTAAAGAGGGAGATATTATTCTTACTAATAGTACTAAAAGTGATATAGCCAAGGCAAAGAAACTGGGAGTCTTTTTAGAAAGTGGGCAAAAATTAATTGTAACAAAAAATAAAAAAGATTCTATTGCAGATAAAATTGGCTTACAAAAAAATGATCTAATTTTGGAACTAAATAATAGAAAAGTTAAAACACTTGCCAACTTGAAGCGTATTTTGTATTTGATAGATGACTTTAAGAAAATTTCAATTAGTGTTTTAAGAAATGGCAAAATAGTTGAGCTAACGTTGAAGTAAATTTGTGAAACTAAATGGAAGCTAGTACATCATCTTTGCCTTCAAATTGACGCTCGTTTGCATCTTGTATTATATCATCAGCAATGACATCTGTAATCTCAACTATATCGCTTGTTTTAGAGCAAATTAATACAATCTCTTGTGTTTGTTGACTAATTTGATTTACTTCACTATTAATATGCTCAATTCTTGTTTTTTGTTCATTTGAGGCCAATTCAACATTTGCAATAATAGATATGGTTTTTTGTATGTTTACATTTAAGGAAGCGAAACCATTAATCATATTATCGGCTATTTGTTTTCCTTGAGATGCCTTTTGTGTGGCATTTTCAACCAATGTTTTAATGTCTTTTGCTACTTCAGCACTTCTACTTGCTAAATTTCTCACTTCAGCTGCAACTACAGCAAATCCTTTTCCTGCTTCACCAGCAGTTGCAGCCTCAACTGCTGCATTTAGAGACAAAATATTTGTCTGGAAGGCAATTTGCTCAATCATTACAACAAAATCATTAATTGCCCTAACTTGTACATCTAAATCATCCATGGCCTGTGTTGTTTGGGATGCTAGTACTTCTCCGTTTTCTACTGATAGAGTAACTTCCCTTGCATAATTTGCCATTTGGCTAATGTTATGATTATTACTTGTATTTGTTTTGGTTATTTCACCTAGCGTAGATGATGTTTCTGAGACGGATTGTGCAGTGGAATTAGCATTTGAATTTAAATCTTTAACATTATTAACAAGCTCTATTGCGCTGTTTTTTAATCCCATGCCGATGCTTTTATTATTAACTAACATTTTGGTTGTAGATTCACCAAGATTATTTGCATCATTAAAAAGTTTTAACATACACCCTTGTATATTAGTTGTATCTACTTTAGTAAGGTAATTATATGAACTATACGAAGATAGTACACTTAATATACTTGTGATATTTTCATCCAAGTTATTTAACATTTCATTAATAACATTTTTTAGTTCATTTAATTCTTTTGAGTTTGAATTACGCATTATTCTGCTTGATAGATAACCAAGCTTTGTTTGTATTGCAACTGATGTTGCTTCTCTAATAAGTTCTTTGTCATTTTGAATATTTGATTCAATATTCTTGATGTTTTCATTCAAAACTTTAGACATTTTCCCTATCTCGTCATTACATGAATATTCAAATAAAACAACATTAGGCACTTCTTTATTGATGTATCTACAAAAGTTAATAAGACCACTTTGAAATTTTTCAAGCGAGTGTTTAATCGATCTGGTAACAAATATGGCTAATATACTTGCCAAAAGTATTGATGTTAAAGCTACTAGTTCAATAATTAAAAGAATTGATTCTTCATTTTTCTTTGATTGTTTTGTGGAGTATTCAAGAAAGTTTTCCATTTCTCTCATTAGTTGTTGTATATGATTGTTCATAATCTCCAATTTTTGTATTAACTCTTCCTTATCACGCTCAAGATTTTTGTTTTTATATGAAATTAGACTACTTCTAAATATTTCTAGACTTTGTTGGAATTGGTTTTGGTCGTCCTCTAGTTTGTTTATTTTTTTAGAAAATAGTCTATAAGTTTTTTGTGTAATTTCATCATGGTTGTGTAATATTGCGTTTTTAACTAGCTTTTCAACCCTTTTAATACTATTGTATGTATCTTCCTTAACTTGATTCATATGTATTTCAATATTCAACATATGTTCAGTAGCGAGATAACTATTGGATTGATGAAAAGTTAAACTTTCTAATAGTAATTTATATGTTAAAATCTCTTCTTCTAGAATCTTTTTGTCTAATGCATTAATTTCCTTGGTTATTGGAATTTGATAAAATGCAATTTCTTCTATCTCATCACCAATGCTATTTAATCCTTTGTATGTGGAAAAAGAAATAATCATCATTCCAATTATTGCCGTAAATATTGATGTTAGGACTTTTGTTCTTAAGTTGATGCTCTTTAACATAGAATCTCCAATCTAAAAGAATAAATAATTAAAATTCATCCCAATCATCATCTGCAGAACTATCTTTTAGCTCAACTTTTTTTTCAATTTTTTTATGTGTTGGTCTTACCTTCTCTTGAATTACTTCTTTTTCTTTTGTAAATAGTACTGTGTCAGATTCATGTGATTCTTTTTTATTTAAAGTTGATGCTTTAACACTACTTTTTCCCTCAAATTCTTTTTCGTCCGCATCATGAACAATATCATCTGCTATTACATTGGTTTGTTCTGCAATTTCACGTGTTTGAGCTGAAATCATTGCAATTTCTTGAGTTTGTTGGTCAACTTGGGTCACAGCATCATTGATTTGTTCAATTCCTGCTTGTTGTTCTTTAGAAGCTTCTGCAACGTTGTTAATTATTTCGATTGTATTTTGAATATTTTCATTTAAAGAAGAATATCCATTAATCATATTATCTGCTATATGTTTACCATCACTAGCTTTAGCTGTGGCATTTTCAACCAAACTTTTAATTTCTTTTGCAACTTCAGCACTCCTACTTGCCAAGTTTCGCACCTCTTGTGCAACAACTGCAAACCCTTTACCTGCTTCACCTGCAGTTGCAGCTTCAACTGCAGCATTAAGTGACAAGATATTTGTTTGGAATGCAATTTGATCAATTAACACAATAGAGTCATTGATTGAAGTAACTTGTTCATTTAGATTATCCATGGCTTCAGTGGTCTCATTTGCCAAGGACTCTCCTTTTTGTACTGCTGTTGTAACTTCTTTTGCATATTCAGACATTTTATTTATACTGTCATTGTTACTTATTATAGTTGCAGTTATTTCTTCTAGGGCTGCTGCTGTTTCTTCAATAGATGCTGCAGTAGAGTTTGCGTTAGTATTTAGGTGTTCTACATTGTTAACAAGTACATCTGCACTACCTTTTAGACCAAGGCCTATACTTTTATTGCTGGTTAACATTTCAGTTGTTGCATCTCCAAGAGTATTTACATCCGTACAAAGTTTTAATACTGTTCCTTCAATACCTGTGGTGTCAACTTTTGGTATGTAATTAAAACTTGCATAACTTGAAAGTACTGCAAGAATATTGTTGATGTTGTTATTTAGGTTTTCCAACATTTCGTTGATTACGTTTTTGAGTTCATTTAGTTCATCTGTATTAGATTCTTTGGTAATTCTTGTTGACAAATGCCCAACTTTAATCTTGTTGGCTACATGGGTAGCATCATCAATTAAAGCTCTATCTTTTTCTAAGTTTACTTTTGTATTATTAATACTTTTGTTGATAATTTTTGCCATATTTCCAATTTCATCACTATTCTTGTCATCTAACATTTCCACTTCTTTATTTTCATTATTTACAAAGGAGAAAAACTGAATTAAGCCTTTTTCAAATGTACTTAATGATTTTGAAATAGTTCTACTAATGTATAACAATGCAAATACTACTAAAATAGCTATAAAAATTGTAAATATTAGTGAAAAGGCATGAATTTCCTCGATCTTTTCATGTTCTAATTCACGAATTAATTTATTAAGTTTTTGTAAAGATTCCGTAGATTGATGAATTGTTTTTCTCATATTTCCTAGAAGACCAGATTTACTATCAAGACCTTTGACCTCTTCTAGGTTTACAAGCTTAATAAAACTTGATTTATAATCACCTAGCAAACTATGCATTTGAGAGTATTGGTTGTCTGAATTTAATTTATCGATTTTTTTATTAAAACTGTCCAAATATTTTTTGTCACTTCTTAGCATAAAATCTTTTTCTTGTTTTCTCAAATCATATACTTTTGAAAGTAAATTGGTATCATTTGATTTTTTTGCATATTCTTGCACCTGGTGCACAGTTGATCGTAAATCACCATATAAACCATCTTTTGGATTAAGACCAATTTCTTGTTGGGCGAGAACAAGTTTCTCAAATATATTTGAATAATCATGTATAATTTTATTATAAGACTTTAGTGCATCTATACTTGCACCAAAATGAATGATATTCTCTTTTAATTCAGCAGATGTATTTTCTGTATATTTTATTACTTTTTTAAAACTCGCTAAATATTTCATATCTTTTCTGGCTAAGAAATCTTTTTCATGTTTTCTTAATGTGAGCATATGCACCTTTAATTCCTCAGAAGCGTGATCCATTTGAGCAATTTTTTCTAACTCTGACATGGCTCTATTTTCCATAAAAAGTATCGTACTGAAACTTAAAATAAGTAAAATAGCTAAAGAAACAAGTTTGGCTTTTATGGTCATGTTATTCATCATAATAAATCCTTTGTTCATTTAAAATTTTAACACTAAATTGTTTGAGTATATAATTAAAATTTAAATTAGTATAAATGATTAAACTAACTTATTCATTGGGTATGGTTTGAAAATTGAAGAACTGGTTGTATATTTTAATAAAAATGTAAAAGAAGATTAGAAATGAAGTTTTACCTAATCCTTATTGATATCTCAATAAGGATTAGTGTAGACTAATTGTTGTAAGTTTTTAGTTTTTTGTCCATATAAAAGGTACCAAAGGGAAGAAGAGAGCAAATGAAAAGTTTGATACTAAAGACCAATCCCCATTTATGTTTGCTCATGGATTCAAATAATAAAATCATAAATAAAACAAATAAAACTCCATGTCCCATTCCTATAAGTTTAACAGGAATTGGATTATCTCCTAAGTATTTAATAGGCATAGCAATAAATAGAAGTATTATATAAGAAACACCTTCTAAAAAACTAATTAATCGGAATCTGAATATTGGGGATATAAGCATAAAATGGGTCCTTTGTTATTTTTTGTAGGGCATTATACCTAAAGAGTATGAATTTTTTGTGTGGTATTTGGTATTAATACTTTGAATTAATGTTTGAATTAATTTAGAGTATTTAAAGTTTCTAACAAATTAGTAGGATTGATTTGAACACCATTTACAAAGGTGGCAAAATGTAAATGTGGCCCAGTAGAACGTCCTGTACTACCTGAAAGACCTATGATGTCACCTTTTTGGACAAACTCACCAAC
>Ga0209081_1000178_pt1 | contig 37270 bp, 24 predicted proteins | sample GOMGulsemesocosm_4_FD_184636 | JGI IMG/M metagenome (GOLD analysis project Ga0209081, IMG submission 184636) | Methane-oxidizing microbial communities from mesocosms in the Gulf of Mexico - GOM15B Gulf of Mexico (SPAdes) (version 2) | ecosystem: Environmental > Aquatic > Marine > Cold seeps... | reverse complement strand
TATCAGTCAGGAAAGAGGTAAATCCATACGACGCTATTGGTCTTCTGCCTGTATTAACTGCAAAATGAAACCGCAATGCACCACGGGTGTACAGAGGCGTATCAGCCGCTGGGAACATGAGGCTGTGCTGGATGATTTAGAAAATCGTCTAAACCAAGCCCCAGAGATGATGAAGGCAAGACGAGAAACGGTTGAGCATCCTTTTGGAACGCTGAAACTCTGGATGGGTTACACACATTTTCAGATGAGAACACTGGAACGAGTCAGTGCGGAAATGAGCTTGCATGTATTGGCCTATAATCTGAAGCGGGTGATGAATATCATGGGTACAGCAAATCTCGTAGAGGCTCTGAGGGCATAAAAGCCTTCTTTAACCGTTAGATATCGCTTTTCCATATCGAATTAGGATCTTATTAGAGTTTAGTAGCGATTTTTATTTTTGATTGGATACCCTGTCAAAATAGAGTACTCATATAATTGGCAGCATCAGAACTCAGAAAATGGCTTTATAAAGAACATATTTTCTTTAATTCGAGTTTTCACACACTCTGGCTCGGTAGCGGGCAATCAACACTTAGCTTTGCTACAAACAGCCCTTCCTCGCTGTTATGTATTAGCAAATATTACCCAGTCTCTACCCGTTATTTCAAAGCTTTAAATACCGGTAGATAGCCGGAACTCAAAGCTATTTCAGTACTAAAAATAATTTTCCCGTTTTGGCTCATTCTGCAGTAGTAAAACAGGTTGCATAGCCCAGTTTTATTGATGTTAGAACGTATCCTGTAGGGCACGATGTGTTTACAATTTTAACGAATTCGTTTTAGCCTAATTTTAATGGGTAACTGTGTAGCTTCTTAAAATACCTTAAAATCAATACCCCACTGTTGTAACCAGTCATTTATTTGCTCTGCTGGCATAGGTTTGGCGATACCATATCCTTGCGCTAATTCACAACCGATTTTGATCAATTCTCTACCGTGCTCAACGGTTTCAACACCTTCGGCAATCACATCACGGTTAAATGCTTTGGCTAAACCAATAGTTCCCACAACAATCGCCATATCTTCGGGATCAATTAACATATCACGTATAAAAGTTTGGTCTATTTTTAGCGTTTTTGCAGGCAGGTTTCTTAAGTAGGTTAATGATGAATAACCCGTACCAAAATCATCTAAAGAAAATTTAATACCTAGTTTCATACAGGCATTCATAATTTCGCTGACCCGTATTACATCGTCCAAGGCGGCGGTTTCCAAAACTTCGAGCTCCAAGTGCTCAGGAGATACATTTGAGTAATCAGCAAGGTGTTGCTGTAATTGGCTAACGAAATCTTGCTGTATTAAATGGCACGCAGGCATATTAATACTAATGGTTAATTTATTATCTTTTTTCTGCCTCTGCCATTGATCCAATTGCTTAAGTGCTGTCGCTATAACCCAATCACTTACCTCTAACATGCAATCGGTATCTTCTATAACAGGTAAGAAATCAACAGGCGTTAATAAACCTTTCTCGGGATGCTGCCAGCGCATCAGCGCTTCAAACCCCAAAACTTGGCCATTTTTTAAATTAACTTTAGGTTGATAATATAAAAAAAGTTCATTATCAGTAAGAGCTTGCCGTATACGATTAATTTCCTGTTTGTGCCGGTAGACTTGTTGATTGAGCTTGGTATCAAATAAACAATATTGATTTTTACCCTTTTGTTTAGCCATGTACATGGCTTGATCAGCATGGCGCAGTAGAGTATCAGCGTTATTATCATTTTGTGGAAATAAAGTAACACCAATACTAACAGAGATATTGATCGCATTATTCTCAATTAAAAAGGGTTGCTGTAATATCTCTAATACCCGTTCGATAGAATTAATAAATTCATCAGCATGATTCAAGTCCAGCAGTAACAAAACAAACTCATCACCGCCAATGCGTGACAAGGTGTCAATTTTACGTAAACAATTGGATATACGCTCAGTTACTGCAATTAATAACTTATCGCCCATTGCGTGGCCAAAGGTATCATTAACTTGCTTAAAGCCATCCAAATCTAAAAAGCAAACCGCCATAATTTTTTTATTACGCTGTGTTTGTGCAACCCCTTGTGACATCCTGTCAGATAACAGAGTACGATTGGGTAATCCGGTTAACTCATCAAAATAGGCAATTCTTTTCAGTGCTTGTTCATGGGTTTTTCGCAGAGTGATATCTGAAAATACAGCAACAAAATGATCAATATTTCCCGCTGAATCTCTAATCACTGAAATACTAGTTTGTGCTGCAAATAAGTGACCTTCTTTATGCTTATTCCAAAACTCACCGGTCCAATGATTATGTTTAAGCAAGTGGGCCCACATATTCTGATAGAACGCATCATCTTGCTTGCCCGATTGTAAAAATCGAGGGTTTTTATTTAAAACATCAGTCAGTTGATATCCTGTAATACGCAAGAAAGCGGCATTAACTTCAATTATCTGATTATTCGCATTTGAAATAATAATACCATCATGAGAATGGTTGAAAACACTGACGGCAAGTCGTTGCTGTTGTTCTTTTATAACCAGCTCGCGGCGCATAGCATCACGATCTAATATATTATGAATACGTAAATGCGCGATAGAAATATTAATGGGTTTATGAAGAAAATCTGCCGCCCCTAAGGCCAAACTTTGTATTTCGGTCTCCCTATCATTTAAAGCAGTAATGAAGATAATCGGAATATGCTTTAAATTATCGTCCTGCTTTAAGCGCCTGCAAACTTCATTGCCATCCATCTCTGGCATCATAATATCTAACAGAATTAAATCAGGAGGATTTTTTTGCGCTAGTTGTAAGCCTTTTTTACCTGAAATAGCTATTTGTACGCAGTAATCTTTCTCTAATGCTTCACCTAACAACTGGATGTTTGTTGGGGTATCATCGATTATAAGAATTTTTAGACCATGATTATCATTCATTTTCTTGGTACTCAGAATCAAGTTGCTCAGCAATGGCAAGCTGCTTTAAATAATCACGAGCTTGCTCAAACTCCATACTGTTAACCAACTCTTCAAGTGGAATAAGTTCGTCAAATAAATTGCTTTCATTAAGTAGTGACTTTAACACTTTAAAACGGCCAATTGCAGAAAACATATTTTCAGATAGTAAATGATCCAGTTCTTCTAGTAAGGTCTTAATTTGCTGCTGTTTTTGAGGAGAAAATCGATTGCTTGCTACTCCTATTTCCATTTGTTCAGCTACTTTTATAGGGCTTGTTATTGTATGATCATTAGAGGGGTTTTCTACCCGATTAACAATACCAGCCGTGATACGAAACCAAAATCGAGAACCGTATTTAGGTTTACTTTCAAAACCTATTTCACCCGCCATTAATTCACTCAGTTGCTGTACGATAGATAGCCCTAGTCCGGTACCACCAAAATGTCGCGTACGGCTATTATCAACCTGTGAAAATGGCTTAAATAAAAGAGACTGTTTTCCATCAGGAACACCTATCCCCGTATCTTGAACAGAAAATTCTAATATAGCATTATGGTTTTCTCGGCTAAGTTCATTCACCGTAACTTTAACCCAGCCATGTTCAGTAAATTTAATAGCATTACTAATTAAATTAGATAGCATTTGCCTCAAACGTTGATTATCTGCAACGTATAACTGGTCACCTATAATTAAGCATTCAGTTTTAAGTTGTAGTTTTTTTTGTTTTGCAGAATCATTAAATAGGAATTCAAGCTCTTTAATTAAATCACATGGGCTAAAAGAAGAAGGACTTAGTGTCAACTTACCCGCTTCAATTTTAGAGATATCTAAAATATCGTTCAGCAAATTCAATAAAGTATCTCCTGATTTTAATATAGTCTCTGCATAGTGCTGCCGTTCAATATCCGTCAAATTTTCAGCCATAAGTAGCTGAGTATTGCCGAGTATGGCATTCATAGGGGTTTTAATTTCATGCGACATAATGGCAAGAAACTTACTTTTTGCTTGATTAGCAACTTCAGCTGCTTTAGTCACTAACTGATTATTTAAAATTAAGGACAGGTGCTGAAAAAATGGCATCAGATAATCTCGCATTTGAGCGGAGCCCAGCATATTGGAAATTTTAATCGCGCCAATATTCCGGTTATTAATGCTTAAAGGAATAACCCAATCCCAAGCTTTAGTGGTTGTTGTATTATGGAGACCCGTACTCAATAATGATGTGGGGTGTTCAATTAGGTTTCCATGTGCAAAGGCTTCAGCAATTAACGGGTCTTCAATCTCTTTTAAAACCGAGCGCTGTCCTAATAAATTGGCGTAATGTAATTTATCTTCTTCCCGATAATAGATTTCAATATTGCTTCCACCAACACACTCCCCCAAGCCAATCATTAGATTATTAAGCATATTGTCAATATCATCATTAGCCTCCAAAACCTCCATAAGGTGATGAATTAAAGACAAATTTGCTTTTTCTTCAGATAAACGGCGAATTCGAGCCATTAGTTTTTGGTTTTTCTCTTGTAACTGAACTATGTCAGTTTCATTACTCATTATTCCAAGCTATCCAATTTTTCTTGAATCGCATCCGCCATAACGGCTTCTAGTTCCTGTAAATCCACATCAAGCCAATGCAGAGGTAAATCAATAAAAGCAGCGGCTTTTTCCGCGGCTTCGGTAAAGTCCTCACTGCAAGGCGTACGTAGTGCCAACATATATTTATGACTACTGTGGAAAATTTCCCGTATCACTGTGATGTTTTTGCCAAAACATTCGGTAATCATCGGTTCCCACGTTAGCGCCCAGTCTTCTAATAAAAAATAGGCGCCTTTAGAAAGCTCTTGCATAAAATACTCATATCCTAGCAGCATAACAATGCAATTTTGACCATGTGTTCGACAGGTTTTATGCTCCTCTAATAGTCCCTCCATAGTTGGGTGGCAACTGCCATAAAAAACCACTGTCTCTTTACCCTTTTCATGCTCCTCATCTAAGGCTACATTGAGTTCAGTCGACAAACGATTAAGGTAATTATGCAAGGCAGAATTTAGATAATGGGTTTCAATATGCCAGTTGTTTTTTTGTATTAAAAAATCGACTTCCTTATGTAAAATCGAACAGCCAACCAAGACTAAGTTATCGTCCTTTTCCTCGATAATAGGAATGGTTTTCATCAGTACCTCCCGTATTCAAAAGCGGCATCAACCATAGCAATGATATTTTCTTCCGGTAGTTTGAGCGGCATAAAGCCCGTGCCAAATAAAAAATGTCCGCCCGTTTTACCTAAAGTCATGATACGTTTTACTTCGTCACGGGTTTGCTGTTCTGTCCAATGAATCATTTTTATATCATCAAGCACGCCACTGGTTAAACCTTTGCCATTAATAAGCCGTTTGGATTCACTGATATCATCCTCAGGAGCCGGATAAAATATATTGACCTTGAGTTTATCAATCACCATTTCAATCACGCTATTAATAGGCGCCATGCCTCCATAGTAAACAATGCTCTCTGTTCCCTGTTTTAAGTCCTCTTGCATCCACGGCATACTCCAGTCGGCAATCCATTTTTTTGGCATAAAATAAGTTGTACCAAAGGGGCTGGCGTAAATAATGACATTAGCACCCGCCGCACGATAGGCCACGATTTGTTGTTGCACAAAAAGACTGCACTTTCTAACCAACTCATCGCGTAAATCAACAGGGCCTGTTAACACCAATTCCATCCATTTATCCATACCCATAAGAATAGCGGGTAATGCCGTTGAGGCGGTCACATAAGCACAAACAGGATTAGTTACCCCCACTTCATTGCTCAGGATTTTCAAACAATCATCCATTGATTGCCAATGAGGGTGTTGCGTAACATCGTCAGGAATTTCCAAAGTGGCAATATCATCCCAGCTTTTAATCACAAAATCTGCCACATTAGGCACGCCATTATCGGCAAATAAAATATCTTTACAGCCTAATAATTGCGCTTCTTTCCCTACATAATGCGCACTCCATACATTGTCATGACCATAATGCTTCAGCATCTTTAATTGCGCTTCAGCCACATATTCGCCATTAGAAAAGTATTGCTTTGGCGACATATTTAATAGTTTTGCACCTTGGTCGAGCAGGTTACAAAAGATAGGAACTCTAGGACTAGCTTGTCCAGAAACCGTTGCAGATAGTATTTCTAAAGGAGTCATCAGCTTTTCCCTTCAAGAATCAATTCACGGATGATTTTGGCGGCAGTCACGCCATCGGCTGCCCAACTATCAGCCCCCACTTTATTATATAACTCATGATCAAATCGGTAAGGCGCCCCTCCGACCACTAGTTTTATTTTATCTTCTAGACCACGTTCTTTTAACAAGCTGCGTACTTTCAAACTGCCCTCTTCCCCTGTTGCGGTATGCACCATCATCGATGAAATAGCAATGACTTGAGCATCTTGCGCAACCGCCGCATCGATAAAATCCTCGGCCTTGATATTAACACCCAAATCAACCACATCAACCATCATCGACTTTAAACAGCCCATCACAATCCGCTTACCCAAAGAATGTAAATCACCGTACGATGTGCCAATAATGACTCGCCCTATACTTTCGGGAGTCGTTTCAAATTTAGCTAACATTTTCTCTGTAATTTCAGCCGCTATTTGTGCCGTCATAAAATGTTGCGCTAGATTAGTATCTGCATTGATAACAATCTCTGCCATCATTTCTTCTATCGATGGGATGATGATATTAAACACAACTTGTTCAGGCGTCACACCTTCTTCAAGCGCTGCTTCTATCACCTCTAAAGCTAACTCTTTATCAATTTCAAAAACGGCTTCGTTGTAATCTTTAATATAGGTCTCGAACATTATTCATCCCTTATAAAAGGCTGTAAGCGTAGATGATTAATAAAATAGTCATCATACTCAGGGTAGTGTGAAAGATTAACCACATGGATCCGCTGTCGCAGTTCGTCCGTATTTTTTTTAGCGTTGGGTGCCAGAATCATTTTTTCACACCCCGATAAGGCGGCATTGCCAAATAGCTTAATACGCGAACAATCCATTGTTGGAATCAAGCCTGAAGTTTGTGCATTATGTACATTTAGGTGTTGACCAAAAGCACCACAAATCCATAGTTCACTTAGATTATGTGTGGAAATGTTTGCCAATACAAGTAATTGTTGCATGGCTGCGGCAGTCGACGCTTTAGCTCGTTGAAAAGCATCGATATCACCTGGTTTAATAGCGGTATAAGCATTGCTTTTATCTAATAAAAATCCTTCTGGAAGAGGATTTAAGAAACGCCCCGATAATTTTAGCTCACCCTGTATGCGTAATAAGGCAATTGCATCGACAAAACCCGAGGCACAAAACCCCTTAGCCGTTTGATCATCAACCGTCTCTAATACAAAGCTATCATTTATTAAATTTACCGCCCGAATAGCCCCCGCTTCTGCACTTAAGCCATTTTGTAATCCCACCCCTTCAAAAGCGGGGCCACCGGGCACGGACGTCAGCCAAAGCTGTTTGCCATCCCACAAAGCAATTTCAGTATTGGTCCCAAAATCAGCTAACAGAATTGGCTTAGAGTGCTGGGTAATATTGATTGCGATTAAGTCCGCCAAAATATCAGAGCCGATAAAGCCCGCCAAGGGCGCTTGAATAGTAATATTAGCATTAGGCATTTGCCAAGACTGTTTCCAAGAAAACACATCATCAGCTAAACAAGCAATAGGATGCTCCCAACTTTCTGGGTCATAAAGCTCACTGCCATCTTGCCCGCTTAACAACGCCAGCATTGCAGTATTGCCGACAATATTGACGACCCCCACTTTAGCTAAAATGGATTTAATTTCGCCAATATCACGCGCCAGAATATCTCTGATGCCTTCAATAATCGCATCACGGACAATTTGAGTTAATGATTGTAAATTTGCTTCACGTTGTCTATGCACATCAAGCCGAGTTAGCACATCTTCCCCTAAAGCCACTTGGGGGTTATTGCCATGCCGACAAGCAATGCGTTGTTGGGTATTTCTATCCCAAAAGGATAAACGGATATGCGTAGTGCCTAAATCAACCGCAACCGCATAAAAGCTATTTTTAACATCAAAATTTGGATAGTGATAATTAGGCCAGTGCTGTAAATTAAATGATTTCCAGTTAGAACTAGGAGCGGGGTTATCTAAAAAAACTTCCGCATCACTTTTTAAATACAGCTGACAGGCTAAACGCGTTCCATGCTCACGCTCTTCTGGCGGTATTTTTTGCCATTCTGCGAGTGTTAGTGAGGTAAAATTACCCTTCACTGTTTTGATAGTACACGCGCCACAAGTACCAATGCCGCCACAAGCCGCTCGCACCCGTAGACCTTCAATATCCAAAGCCAGCCGTACCGACAAATCTTCAGGGATTTGTAAATGTATCGATTGTTTTTCGGTGTGTAGTATTAAGCTATGATTTTTAATCACTCTACCTCTAATCTTTTTAAGTAGAATTTATCATATTTTTACTCAATGCAGTAACTTCTCATTATTCACTGGTAAATGCAGATAAAAAGCACCGTTCATTCCCGAAGTCTGTTGACCGGGAATCCACGTTAGGCATGGAGGTAGGATTAACGAAGCAGCTTTTGTGCGTAGTTGATTCGGACGTATCGGGGCATTATTGATTCGCCGCGTGGCGAATCGATTTTTGCGACAGGGGTCCCAAAATCTTTAGGCGAGCCACGTAGTGGCGCGCCTAGATTTTCAGCGAACAACAAGGCAATAAAGAGATACAGAAGATTTCTGTGACAAAACGTTCTTTTGGTCAACTATCCCCTATATAATTGAGTTTCCATCAACCTTACATCTTGTTAAATTTTATTTTAACGTTCGCCAACTCTTTCTTGATAATTTCACTATGCAACACTGCAATCAACCGATTAAGTCAAACAAAGAAAATCAGAGAATATACAATTCCCTGCTATTTCTCTTAATGGTACTGCAGGCACCGGCTAGCTTTGCAATAAACCCTATCGCCTGCACAGAAGTTTCTGGTTCTAGCCAAAATATTGAAGAGCTGGATCTAATGGATTTAATGGAAATTCCTGTTTTCCTAAGCGCTTCGCAGCAAGCTGAATGCACTAAAAGTGCTGCCAGTGTAGTCACTACAATCAGCGGTGAAGAATTATTAAATATGGGGGCACGCGACTTAATTGATGCCCTAGAATTAGTACCGGGCATGAATTTTGGTGTCAACGTTTCAAACACTGTCGGCCTTGGCATACGTGGAATAGATGCTGATACCGGAAAGCTCTCCGTTTCCATTGATGGTATTATCATGACAGATCAACGTTTTGGTACAACAGTCTATGGTAGTCATTTTCCGGTTGAACAGATTGATCGAATTGAAATTATCCGTGGGCCAGGTTCTATTTTACATGGCAACTTTGCCGAATTAGGTGTCATTAACATTATCACTAAAAAAGGCAAACAACTGGATGGCGTTACAGCAAGTGGTAGCTATGGTCACTTTTCGCGTGGGGAAGCTCGTAAAAATGCTGTCTTAACAGCAGGTAAAGCATGGGATGATTTTGATGTCAGTTTCTACGGTAAATACAATTATGCACATCGCAGTGATCGTATTTATACTGATGCAGTGGGCGATTCCTTTGATATGGCAGATAATAATCAACTGGAGTCGCTATTAGGTAGCTTTAAAATAAGCTATAAAAATCTTAATTTCCAGTTTTTGGCTGATGAATATAATGTCAATAGTCGTGATTATTTTGCTGATCAAATTACTCCTCCCGAATGGTATTCGCGTAATAGTTTTTCTACCTATGCTACAAAACTGTCCTACCAGCATGACCTTAATGAGAATTTTAAGTTAGATACTGGCTTTGATTTTTCTCGACAAACACCGTGGGAACGTTCACGTCAGTATATTAATGGCGAAGATGATGTTCTTAAAGAAAAAGTTTCGGTAGACCATTATAAGTTCGACCTTAAAGCGACCTACTCTCATGGTGAAGGGCATTATTTAGTCGTTGGGAATAGCTATCAATTTGAAAACTACCAGCACGATGTATCAGCTTATACTGGTGAGCTTCCGTTATTTGGTAATTACACCTTGTATACCGAAGCTGTTTATAAAACCCCTTGGGTCAATATACTCGGTGGCTTACGCTTTGACTCGTACAGCGAATACGGTACCAACTGGTCGCCACGCATTGCACTGACTAAACAATTAGGGAGATTCCACTATAAAGCTTTATATAGCCAGGCTTTCCATGCCCCAACAGGTGGTAACTATCAGCTTATTGAAGAATATAATCAAAATAATACATTAGGAAATCATATTGAGCAGCTTGTTCCTGAAAAAACGCATACTTATGAGGTAGAGCTAGGCTATCATTTTATGAGCAACTTAAGTGTCTCGGCTAATATGTTTTACACTCGAATTAATAATTACTTTTTATATACTTTTGATGAAAATTTTGATGACTTTTATATAAATCTTGATGGTATTGCTACCTGGGGAGCTGAAACAGTCCTGAGCTATCAACATCGCCAATTGGGGCGATTTAAGTTTAATTATTCATTTTACCGTACTGCTTATGACCCCGAAGGGACTAATCAAGCGCATGACCCTGATGGAAATATAATACACTCTGACGTAAATCTAGGGTTTCCAGCGCATAAGTTCTCAATCAATCATCATCTGCAAATAACGGATTCATTTTCGTTTAACCATACGATTATTTTCTCTAGTGACCGGTACGCCTATAGCGGTGCTAACTTAATTCATCATAAACCCACGGCTGTTTATAATACTTATTTTCGCTATCAAGATGCTATGTTAGAGGGCTTAGAAATCGGCCTAGGAATTTATGATCTGTTCAATGCTCAATTTCAGTATGCACAGTATTATAATGGCTCCCATCCTGCATTACCGGGCAATACTCGGGAATTCAATCTAAAATTGACTTACAGTTTTTGATTGGGCTTTATAAGTCATGAATTCCTACCTACGTAAAACACCTCAAGTTCACTTTCTGGTGTTTCTTAGCATCGTTTTTTTTACGTGTACGCCTAGCTATGCTTCGGCTAACGCAATAGAGGATAAACTTAAGGCACTATATATAGTTCGCATAGCTGAATTTATTGAGTGGCCAGAAACAACTGAGAAAACAAGTTTTAATATATGCATTTCAAAAGACAGTCCAATTGCTGAGCAGCTGCAATTACTGCAAATTGATACTGTTAATAAGCTAACACTGCACATCGTTACACTTAATAATGCTTCCTCGTCATTAGACTGCGACATTATCTATATGACCAAAGAAAATGTGCCACCTAGCATTACTCAGCACCCCATACTAACGATGAGTAGTGCTCCCAATTTTGCACGACAAGGTGGCATGATTGAATTCTATATCTCTCAATCTAAAGTGCGCATGAAAGCAAACCTAGAGGCCTTTACGCTTGCTCACCTAAAACCCAGCTCCAAGTTAATTCGCTTATTAACGATAGTAACAACAGAGGAGCAAAGGCAATGAACAGGTTGCACTTAAAGAACTCATTATCAATCAAAAATAAAATTATTTTGATCAGTGCTAGTGGTTTAGCTATTGCCTTATTCATGGTTAGCGCCATGTTGATTTACTACAATGCACAAAACGAATCCGAGAAATTATCTAATCGGCTATTGATTCAATCGCAAATAATTGCAAATAACAGTCTTCCTGCGCTACTTTTTGATGACCCAACCGCTGCAAAGGAGATATTAACCGCTCTACAAGCTGATATCACAATTAACTCAGCTAATATAGAAACAAATACTAACCGGGTTTTCGCTACTTACCTAAAGAGTACGAGCACACCACCGAGTAGCGCATATTTATACCGTGGCTTGCCTTGGCTACAAACAGAATTCAGTATTCAACAAGATATTTTTTATCACGGCGATAGAATAGGCTCTGTACAGATAACTGCTAGCCTGGCCCAATTGCATCAAAATAATATCATTTATATTTTGATCACTTCTTTAGTTTCGATTTGTTCCATGATACTTACTTTGCTACTGATAAATGCAGCGCTACGTCATACGATAAGCCCAATTATCAGTTTAACTAAAACAACACAAAAAATATCCCGCCTGAATAATTATAAACTCCGAGCCGAAGTCTTATCTCAGGATGAAATTGGCGAACTTGCTCGTAATTTCAATGATATGCTTAGCGAGATTGAACACAAAGACCTCATTTTAGAAAGGGCCGTTGCTGATCGTACAGCAGAATTACTGCAACTTAATAACCGTCTACAACATGAAGCCTCCCATGACCCGCTTACTGGCCTAGCCAATAGAATGCTATTTGAAGATAGGTTGGAATTTGTAATAACACAGGCTCAACGCAATAATTCATTATTTGCGCTAATGTATTTTGATCTAGATCATTTCAAGGCAATTAATGACACGCTAGGGCATGACACTGGTGATGCATTATTAATTGCAGTTACTAAGAAAATGAAAGCCGCTATCAGAGCTGAAGATACTTTGTGCCGTATTGGCGGTGATGAGTTCACTTTAATAGTAAACCCTATAGAGTCTGCTGCTGATGCAGAAACTGTTGCAAAAAAAATGTTAACAGCCTTTGCCCTACCCTTTATGTGCAATGAACATGAGCTGTCCATTTCCTGTAGTATTGGTATTAGTCTATATCCTGAACACAGTGACAAAAAAAGAAAGTTAAAACAGTTTGCTGATATTGCCTTGTATAGCTCTAAGCATGCTGGCCGCAATAATTATCACTTTTTTACCCAGAAAATGCATACTGACAATAGCGAAAACATGGACAGTAGAGTGTTATTAAAAACTAACCTCAAAACATCCATTGCTAATGGAGAGCTGGAAGTACATTACCAGCCGCAAATCAATATGCAGCGCCGTATTGTAGGCTTAGAGGCATTACTACGCTGGAAAAATAACAATGATGAATTTATTTCCCCCGATGTATTTATCCCTCTTGCAGAAGAGTCAGGGTTAATTCAGGCTATAGAAGAGTGGGCTTTTTCTGTCATTTGCCAAGATTATGCAGCTTGGCAAAAAGCGGGGATAGCTAAACTTAATATATCAATTAATATTTCTGGATATCGCTTACGTCAGAAGGGGTTTACTCAGTTTATATATAGCACTCTAAAAGAGCATAATTTATCTGCAGATTTTTTAACGCTGGAAATCACTGAAAATGACCTGATGCAAAATTTAGATGAAATGACAGAAATTCTGAGCAGCCTGCATAAAAATAACATTAAAATTGCCGTGGACAATTTTGGTTCAGGCTACACTTCTTTAAGTTACCTACAGCAACTCCCTATTGATAACTTTAAAATCAGTTCTGTATTTGTCCGTAACTTGAGGGCGGGTCATAAAGATAATTCCGTTATAACTGCGATCATCAGTTTAGCCAAGACCTTAAATAAATCGGTCACAGCAATGGGTATAGAAAACGACGAGCAGCTACTACAACTGCGCTATTTGGGCTGTGATATTATGCAGGGGTATTTATTCTCTAGGCCATTAAACAAGAAGGATATTTCAGATCTTCTATCGCATACGCAATTTCTTCTTCACCGATAAATGAAGCGATTCCAAGTTTAACCCACCACAGGGTACGACAACGATTCCTTCATTTTTGGACCATAGGAATTTTTAATGGCTTTCTCGGCTTTTACCCAGCGTCTAATTCGCGCTTAAAGAAATTTGCTGGCATAGGTCGTGCAACGACCATAGCCTTGCGCTAAGTCGCAACCTAATTCAAGTAATTTCTCAGCATGCTTAACTGTTTCAACACCTTCAGCTATCACTTCACGATGAAATGCTTTTGCCAACCCGAGAGTTCCAATAACAATTGCCAAATCTTCCTCATCAATTAACATCTCACGGATAAAGGGTTGAATCGATTTTTAAGGTTTTAGCAGGCAGACTTTTTAAATAGGTCATTGCATAATGCCACAGACATTATCGGTATCATTCAATACTGTCGTTTCTAAAATTTCTAACTCCAAATACTTAGGCTTTATATCAGGATAATTATTGAAATGCTTGCGTAATTGATCAACAAATTCAGGTCGCACCAAATGGCAAGGCGCAATATTGACACTGACGGTAATTTTTATATCAGCTTGATACCATGATTTTCAGCGTATGAATCGCAGCCGTGCCCTGTCCTTTTCTACCAGGAGTCCACTAAGACCTGCTATTTAATTCCTGACAGTCAATACTCAAAAACCACTCTTTAATGCCCATTTCTACCTCTATTCAATGCTAAAACTTTGAGTCTATAAAATTTCACTAATAGACGTATACCTGCTTAATCTCACTCTCCCTCAAAAAATGCTTCAACATCCTTAATATCTCGTGTTCTACGCATTGCAGGGACGCTGTTTAAAAACATATGCCCGTAGGATTTTTTTAATAAACGCGGATCGCAAAGCAACAACACACCTCGATCATTTACATCACGAATTAAACGCCCTACTCCTTGCCTTAAAGCAATCACAGCAGTGGGTAATTGATGTTCAAAGAAAGGTTTACGACCTTGCCTTTCCATCGCTTCCATACGTGCTTTTAATACTGGATCGCCAGGGGATGAAAACGGTAATTTATCAATAATCACGGTCGATAAAGCTTCGCCACGCACATCGATACCTTCCCAAAAACTAGAAGTACCAAGCAACACTGCATTACCAAGCTGTTTAAATTCATCTAATAAAATCGCTTTGGGTTTATCGCCTTGAATTAATAGCGGATATTTAATTTGTTTATCTAAAATTTTAGCCGCCGCTTGCAAAGCTCTGTGACTGGTAAATAAGAAAAACGTGCGGCCTTTGCTGGCATTAATAACAGGAATTGCAACTTTTACAATTTCTTCAACAAATTCAGGCGAATTCGGCTGCGGTAGCCCTTTGGGGTGATAAAACAAGGATTGATTAGGAAAATCAAAGGGGCTTTCCCAGCTATAGCTTTTAGCGTTATTAATGCCTAAGTTACGCGAAAAGTGATCGAATTTGTGATCGACACTTAAGGTTGCTGAGGTAAATACCCATGAAGCGCTGTGCTGCGCCATAAAGGAACGAAACTCAGCGGCGATATCTAAAGGGGTTAAGCTCAGGGTGAAGGATTTTCTATGCGTTTCATACCAGCGCACCCACTTACCGCTTTTATCTTGTAAAATATTTTTAAACTGCTCTTCTAATTCTTCAGCACGCTTAAAGCAAGTTTCCAGACCTTTACTGCGTACGGAAGCAATTTCTAATTGATCCGCTAAGGCTTCTAAATGCTCTTGTAAGCGCACCAAGCCATTCATGACTTTAGGATTATTCTCGATATCCTTCCAATCCCCTCGCGTCATGTCCATACCAAAAGCCAGACGCATATCTTTAACTTCATGCTCTAAATTTTCGCTGGCGACGCGTAAATCGGGCATATCTTTAGCGTCTTCAAAATATTCCATCAAGGCATCTTGAGCTAAATCACCTAGCTGTTTTGAGCCTAACGACACGCCTAAGAAATTCGAGGCGGTATCGGCTAACTGATGTGCTTCATCGATAATCACTACTTCGGCATTAGGTAATAATTCACCAAAACCAATTTCTCTAATCGACCAATCGGCACACAGTAAATGATGATTGACGACAATCAAATTCGCATCCTGTGCTTTCTTGCGCGCCTTCATCAAAAAACAGTCTGAATACTCTGGGCATTCTTGACCTATACAGTTCTCACGCGTTGAAGTCGCTTGTCCCCAAACAGGGTTAGATTCCATTACATCTGGCATATCAGCAATATCGCCCGTACGCGTACTTTTAGACCATTTCTTAATTTTACCTAGATCAGCAGCTTCTTCACGGCTAATGCCTAAATTCGAGTGAATAGCGAGCTCTAATCGATAGGTACACAGGTAGTTAGCACGACCTTTTAATAAAGCGGCAGCAAAGGGCACTGTCAATGCTTGACGAATTAAAGGCACATCTTTGTTAAATAGCTGATCTTGTAGATTTTTGGTGCCTGTGGAAACTATGACTTTTTTACCGGATAAAATAGCCGGCACTAAGTAGGCAAAGGTTTTTCCAGTGCCAGTTCCTGCTTCGACAATAACATGCTCTTTGTCAGCGATGCTTTCCGCGACTGCTTCTGCCATTTCCACTTGTGCTGCTCGTGGCGAATAACCAGGAATTACCTTTGCTAACGAGCCTTCAGTAGAAAAAAATTCTTGTACTTTATTTTGACTATCCATCACTTTTCAATAATCCAGTTTGTTGTAAACGTTCAGCTAACTCTTCATTCTCTGTAGAAAAGCGCAGTATATCGTTAGCCGTTAAGCGTAAACAGGTAACATAAGTTTTTGCCACGACAGTTGCCGATCTATTGCTGTTAGCTCTTAGGGCTCGTATACCAATTAATGCTCCCTCACCTCTTTCTGCCACTTGCTCATTTTCACCAACTGCATTAGCAATCAAAACCTGTACATGACCACTTAAAATAATATACAAAGAATCACCGGCATCGCCTTGATAAATGATGGTGTCTTCAGGCAAAAAATTGGCATAGTGCGCCTCATTTGCCATTTTCTTTAAAAAATCTGATGGTAAATTGGCAAACAAAGGTACCTGATTAATCCAAGCATCTCGTTTTGCCAGTGGCAATGACATTTTAAACGAAGCAAGCTGTTCTAATGAATTAGTCAGCTTCTTAGTGATTAGCCGCAACACTTTAGCACTAACCATACCTTGCTCATGACTTTTCTTAACCAATTGCAAAGAGTAGCGCAAAGCCACTTTTTGAAATACAAAAGACTCATACTGCCGATAAAATATTGGGTAATTTTTGCTAAAGTAATGCAAACGATTCTGCCGACGCTTTAAGCGCTTTTGATAAATAAGCTCTAAGGGATGCAATAACTCTTTATCTATTTGCTTATCTAATCTTTGATCAATCATTTTATGGATCGCGTTCAACCCCTTATGTGCCATTAATACACCCGCAATATCATGCAAAATTTTATTGGCAAAACGGCGTGTTTGATACTGCACTAACAAATCTTGAGCCCAACTTTTTTCTCTCAATATATGTATCAGCTTATGCTCAAAATCCAACAAGAGGCTAGGCTGCAACCAACCTTCTCCCATTGCCTTCATATAATCGATACTATGCTGTTGATCAACTCGTAAAATATCTTTAAAAGTCACTAAAGTATAGTAATTGACCACACCTATCTCATAGAGATGTTCAATTTCCTCAGTTTCAGCCCGTAAAGCTTGCAAATGCACTTGTTTAAGCAGTTGCTCATCAGTCAAAACGATCTGCCCAGTATCCAATGTCTGGTGCAGTTTATATTCAACAGAGGACTCCATGGCATTATCTAGTAAATGCAAGCTCTCAAAACTATGCAGTACTTTATCTACTGACTGAGTAACTTGCTGCATACTCTGCTTTAATTCCGCTTGCTCTGTTTTACCTAAAACATCCATTTTCAGAAAATGCATCAACCAACGAATGGTCGAAGCATTTAATAGCAAAGAAATCAAAACGACCCCTAAGGTTAAAATCACTAATAACTGTTTTTCAGGAACGGTCTCAGGAATAGCTAGTACAATGGCAATTGCCAGCCCCCCTTTTAATCCCCCCCACCACATAATATGTCGCTCTGCCCAACTAATCTGATGCACAGAAAAGCTTCGCGTTGTGATAGGAATTAATAGATAAACACTGACAGCACGCGCTGCTGAGACAGCTATAGTCGCCCATAAGATAGGTTGCCAAAAATGCACCAACTGCATTAAATCAACGGACATCCCTATCATGACAAATAATAGCGAGTTAAAAATTAAAACAAGAAAGCCCCAGGTCGTATGGATAGTATCAATACTGTTTTTTGATAAACGACTTAAACCAGTCAAATTGAGTATTATCGCCGCAGATAAAACAGCCATTACGCCTGAAACATGCAACTCATGTTCAGCAATAATAAAACTTAAATAAGCCAACACTAAAGACAAAACCACGGGAATACTTTGATTGCCATGATACAAACGCACCAGCAGTTCACTCATAACTAAACCTAAGCATGTGCCGACCAGCACACCGCCAAAAAACACTTCAAAGAATTGCTCAACAGCCTGCAGCCCATCAACATAAGAAAAGCCATCTTGCACCAGCATGATCAGTAAAATATTAAATAATACGATAGCGGTTGCATCATTCATTAAAGATTCGCCTTCAACCAGTATATTTAAACGCTTAGAAACACCTAACTCTTTAAATAAAGCGACGACAGCTACCGGATCGGTAGCTGAAATCAAACTACCAAATAATAATGCGACACCCCACGGCAAACTCAAAGACCACCACACACCAGCGCCAACGAGAATTACCGATACCAACATACCTATAATGGCCAAAACTAGAACGGGGGTCAGGTTTTTTAATAAAGCGCGCGCATCTAAGGATAAGGCTGTCTCGAAAACCAAAGCAGGTAAAAATACAAATAACACCAGATCAGGCGTTAAATGAAATTCCCTAAAGTCCAATAAATCCATGATACCGCTATCAGTGGCAAGAAAATTCACAACTAAGCCTAATAATACTAATAAAACCGTGTAAGGAATCGGTAAATGGCGGCATACACTAGCCGCGACCATAGCCAAAAGTAATAAGCCCGAAGTAATTAGTAAAATGTCAGCTAAAGGCATCAATTAGTCCCATCCATGAATGTCATAAAATTGTCATATCTCATATCTACATTAATCAATAACCATTTAGATAAAGTAGGGTACTACCAACAACTTACACTGTATTCCCATTATTTAAGGCTATCAATTCTAAACTATACACGGCAGTAAAAGTTGACTTTTATGTCAAAATCATTAAATTTAGTAAGTTGAAGTGATTGAAATGCCCCGTAGCTCGGGGTTAAAAAAACAAAACACTTCAATAAAAGCTTAAAACTAATATTAGTCTTAATATAAACAACAAACACGGATCTATTTAATAGATAGGTTTCTCGGAGGAATTATATGAAGAAGCAACTTAAGAGCTTACTACTAGCGTCATCAGTAGCAGCTTTACTTGCAGCACCAACTATTGCATCTGCTAATAGCGGCGTTGAAAAACTAACTAAAAACCCAGCTAACTGGGCAACTGCTTTAGGTAACTATGCGGGTACACGTTATAGTGAACTAAATCAGATCAATGCTAAAAATGTTAAAAACCTGCAACCTGCATGGTCTTTTTCTACAGGTGTTTTACGTGGCCACGAAGGTGGACCATTAGTTGTTGGCGATGTTATCTACATTCACACACCATTTCCTAACACTGTTTACGCAATCGACCAAGCAACACAATCTGTAATCTGGGAGTTCACTCCTTCTATGGATGCTGATGTTACGATTCCTGTTATGTGTTGTGATACTGTGAACCGTGGTTTAGCATACGGTGATGGTAAAATCTTCCTACAACAATCTGATACTGTTTTAACTGCACTTGATGCTAAAACAGGTAAACGTATCTGGAGTGTTCAAAACGGTGATCCTAAACTAGGTATGACTAACACTCAAGCACCTTTAGTTGTTAAAGACAAAGTCTTAACAGGTATTGCAGGTGGTGAGTTTGGTGTACGTGGTTTCTTAGCTGCTTATGACATCAAAACAGGTGCGTTAGCATGGAAAGGTTACAGCATGGGACCTGACGGTGACACGCTAATCAATCCTGGCAAGTCTACAACTTGGGAAGATGGCAAAGTTACTAAACTTGGCAAAAACTCAGGAACTAGCACTTGGGAAGGCGACCAGTGGAAAATTGGTGGTGGTACAACTTGGGGCTGGTATTCTTATGATCCAGAACTGAACCTAGTGTATTACGGATCAGGTAACCCTTCTACTTGGAACCCTGTACAACGTCCTGGTGACAACAAGTGGTCTATGTCTTTATGGGCTCGTGATGCTGACACTGGTGAAGTTAAATGGGTTTACCAAATGACTCCACATGATGAGTGGGATTTTGATGGTATCAATGAAGTCGCTCTAGCTGACCAAAAAATCAATGGTAAAATGCGCAAAACTGCCGTGCATTTCGATCGTAATGGTTTTGGTTACACTTTAGACCGTGTTACTGGTGAATTGTTAGTTGCTGAGAAATTTGATAAATCAGTTAACTGGGCAACTCATATTGATATGAAATCAGGTCGTCCTGTTTTAGATCTTAAATACAGCACAGAAGCTAATGGTGAAGACGTTAATACTGTAGGCACATGTCCTGCGGCATTAGGCGCTAAAAACCAACAGCCTGTATCTTACTCTCCAAAAACTGGCTTATTCTATGTATCAGGTAATCACCTATGTATGGAATACGAACCATTTGAAGTTTCATACACAGCGGGTCAACCGTATGTGGGTGCTACTTTAAGCATGATGCCAGCAGGTGCTGACGTACTAACTGGTAAACCAGACGGTACAAGCAACCTAGGTCAGTTCACTGCTTATGACGCAACAACAGGTAAAATTGCTTGGTCTAACAAAGAAACTTTCTCTGTTTGGTCTGGTTCTGTTGCAACGGCTGGTGGTATAGTATTCTACGGTACACTTGAAGGTTACCTAAAAGCAGTTGATGCTAAAACAGGTAAAGAATTATACAAATTCAAAACACCTTCTGGCATCATCGGTAACGTCAACACTTGGTCTTACAAAGGTAAGCAGTATGTTGGTGTACTTTCTGGTATCGGCGGATGGGCTGGTATCGGTATCGCAGCAGGACTTGATTCAGGTGAAGATGATTCTAACTCTGAAGGTCTAGGTGCGGTTGGTGCATACAGAAGCTTAAGCTCGTTCACTAAATTAGGTGGCGTATTTACAGTATTCGCACTACCTAAATAAGATAATCTTTTTAGATTAACTTAGAAAAAGCCTCGGCCTTTTATTTGGTCGGGGCTTTTTTTGTTTTTACCGTTTCACAAAACGACTGTTTTCTTAAGGACAATAAAATGTCATTTGCAAAAAAAACACAAATACTACTCTCGGCATTAGCGCTTAGCGCACTTACTGCATGCCAGACCGCTGAAAAAATTAATACGATTGAACAGCCCCCGATTTCTGACAGCTCTAAGGAGCTCGAACAAGCTAAAGCCACCAAAAGATCAGGAACGACCGAAAAAAGCCCTAGAGACGATAAAAAATTCAGAGTCTGCGCCGACCCATTAAACCCCCCTTACTCCAGCAAAAAATTGGATGGCTTTGAAAATAAAATAGCCGCGCTATTTGCCCAGCAACTCGGTCAAGAGATCGAATACTATTGGTTTCCTCAGCGTATCGGCTTTGTACGCAACACATTAAAGTCAACCATAGGTGACACGGCAGAATTTAAATGCGATGTCATTATGGGCGTACCTTCTGGGTTCGACTTTGCTGCAACAACAAAGTCTTATTATCATTCAAGCTATGTATTACTGATAGCTAAAGGACGCGGATGGGATAACATTACTATTCCGGAGCAACTAAGGTCACTCCCCTTAGCCAAACAAGACAGCTTAAAAATTGCAATGTTTGATCGTGGACCCGGCACAGCATGGTTACAAAGTAGTGGTTTATTAGAGCAAGGCATTCCCTATCAAACCATGACTGGCGACAGCGACAATAATACAACCATGATGATGGACAAGGAGTTGCAAGCGGGTAACATAGATATGGTTATTTTATGGGGACCGATGGCTGGCTACCTGATGACACAGCACCCAGATGCTTACAAAATACTGCCTATGAAATCATCTTTAAATATGAAATTTGATTATTCAATGTCCATGGGCGTGCGCTATCCAGACAAACAGCGCAAAGCACTACTCAACGAATTAATTAGTAAAAACCAGCAAGAAATCAATAAAATACTTGAGACTTATCACGTACCTTTACTACCAATTCCAGAGAAAAAAGAACGTAAAGATAATGATTGATTTGCTATTTTAGATACCATCTCTCCAAATCAATCACAAGAGGATAATTTATCCTATTTGTGATTGATAGGGTTGTTAGTGCTTTAAAACACCAAAACAACTCTGAACCAGCTTTCGCATTGCTGCGCCTAGGGCAGACTTTTTACTTTTTCCCTTCTCTGTTAATCACTCATATTGAGCTTTTATATCTGGGTTGTACTGTTTTGCACTAATCGCCGCCATATATAGCTTGACTCGAAAGGTAGGGTTTCCCCTTGAGCGGCCTTTAATGCTGCTTCTTGGCTCTTTTTCTACAGGAATAAGACCAAGGTAGGCCTCGCACTGCTAAACGAGTGCCCTCCTACGCGATCATTACCATTCTTTGTGCAATCGCCCCACTCTGGGAATAGTCTTTAAAAGTGCATTGTCTACTTTTAATTTGTCATGTTTTGTAGTGGCCTAATAAAGCAGGACACTTCTAACGGCTGATTGATAATGTCATTAGAGGTGAATATGAGTAACAAAAAAACAGAGAAAACCTAATTACACTCTTGAATTTAAACAGAACGCGGCAAAATCAGTCATTAAACATGGATACACGCAGCAACAGGCTGCGGATCATTTAGGCGTTTCTTTAAGCGCCATTAGACGTTAGGTAAAAATCGGGAAAGGCCCTGAAGAGAAAGCCATTAAAAATAATTCCAGCTTAAACCTGAGTGCGCATGATGAATTGCTTCAGTTACGTAAAGAAAATAAGCAATTGCGTATAGAGCGCGAAATATTAAAAAAGGCCGCAGTCTTCAATGCGCTCGCGACTAAAGGTCGCGATTCCGGTTTTGATAAATATTAGAATATCAGACCTTACCCTAAGCTACTTTAAACCGAGCAGCTTAGGGCTATCAAGCTTATACAAATTTAACTTTGAATCTTAACCTGCTTTTCAGGTATCACTGCACTCATAAATAATGAATACAGTACAGGAACAACAACTAATGTTAGTACAGTTCCAACCAATAGACCAAAGGCAATAACACAAGCCATTCCATAAAATAATGGATCCTTAGATAAGATTAATGGTAACAGGCCTAACATTGTCGTTAACGTGGTCATTAAAATAGGACGAAAACGTGCAATAGCTGCACCAATGATCGCCTCATATATACTTTTACCTGAATTAACTTCTATCTCAATACGATCCAATAATACAATTCCATTATTAATAATAATCCCAGCCAAACTAAGCAAGCCTAAAATCACCATAAAACCAAATGGTGCATTCATCACCAGTAAGCCGATAACCGCACCAATAAAAGTGAGTGGAATAGTAATCAAAATAATACTCGCACGCCGAAAAGAGTTAAATTGCCAGACTAATAAAACAGCAATCAATAAGAAACAAACAGGCATATATTCAAATAAATAGCCTTGTGCTTCTTCAGCATTTTCTATTTCACCACCCATTTCCCAATGATAACCAAGAGGCAAGTCAAGACTATCTAAAGTGAGTTGCAGCTCAGAAATCACCTGTGCAGCCTTTAAAACTTGATGCTTAGCACTCACGGTTATCGTGCGCTCTTGATCAAATCGTTTGATACGACTTGGCTCAGTTACCGTTTTAATATCAGCAATTTGAGATAAAGGAACATTGCTTTTTCTCGCTGCCGAATAAACATTAATAGAGCGAATATTATGGATCTGTTGACGCTCTGAAGCTAGGCCACGCCCCATAATAGGTATTATAGTGTCACCTTCTCGGTAGTCAGTCAGAGTTTTTCCATCAAAATAGCTACTAAGTGAATTAGCTATTTCTTGTGAAGTAATCCCAGCACGCCTTGCCCTATCTTGATAAATTTGGACTTCTACTTTCCATAGTTTATTCTCCCAGTCTTGTTCAATATCTAAAGTCCCTGGAATAGAATGTAGTTTATCCAATAATACCTGTGCTTTTGCGCCAAGGATTTTATCATCTGGCCCTTTGAGGCGGATTTCAACCAAACCCGTTTCTGTTGCACCTAACCACATGGCTTTTACGCGCCCACGTGCTTCCGGCATTTGATCCAGCATATAGCTACGTACACGCTGAACCATTTCGTCAACTTGTTTTGCAGTTTCGGTATTAACCACAACAAAGGCTAGATGTGGATCAGGATCCATGGGTGACAATGAAAGGAAGAAACGTGGCCCACCCGCTCCCACATAAGCAATCGTACTAGTAATTTCTGGGTTGATTTTTTTATCGCCCATCCATGCTGTTAACTGCTCTATTCCATCCGCTGTTTTATTTGAGCGCGTTCCAGCCGGATTATCCACATAAACTAAGAATTGATTACGGTCTCCTGCAGGAAAAAATTCAACCGGCACAAACCGAAATAGAAAACCTGCCCCTAACATCGCCAAAACTAAAGAAATGATAATGAGCGTTCGATTACCTAAAACCAACTTTAAAAAATTTATATAAGATTGATAAAACTTACCTTGATAAGGATCGGGCGCAACCGTGCCTTCTGGTATAGGCTTTACTTTCATAAACCAAAAGCACATCGCAGGTGTCATATACATAGCCAAAAACCACGAGGCTAATAAAACAATAGTAACAACTTGTGCCAGCGATAAGGTGTACTCCCCCGTCCCGCCATTAGCCATCAGCATAGGAGCAAAGGCTAAAATAGTCGTTAATGACGATGTTAACAAAGGCACAGCCAGCATATTTCCTGCTTCTAGAACTGCTTCTAAGCGCTCTTGCCCTGCCTCCATACGGCTACGAATATCCTCTGCCACCACAATGCCATTATCGACCAACATACCTAATGCGATAATCATCGAGGCAATCGACATACGCTGCAACTCAATATCCATTTGGTACATGATGACTAAGCCTAATAACATCGCCATAGGGACAAAGGAGCCTACAATCAAACCAGTACGCAAACCTAGAAAAACAATAACAACAGTTAGTACGATCACTAAGGTTTGAATAAGGTTACTCACAGCACCCGCTACTGCAATATCAACCAAATCAGGTTGGTAAGTAGCAAATTCTAACTTATAACCTATAGGTAGCTCTTGCTCTAGCTCGTGAACTTTTTTTGTTAAACGCTTACCATATTCAACACTGTTGACCCCGACACCTTCCATAATGGAAACACTAATAATAATGCTCTGTTTGCCATTGTAATAAACAGGGCGTTCTGGAGGATCGACATAATCACGAATAATGGTCACAACATCCCGTAAGGGCGTTACTTTATCTGTACCTGGAATAGGCAACATAACGGATTCAATTGCAGATACATCATTAAAATTTCCTGACGGTTCAACATTGATTTCTTGACCGTTGGCATCAATTTTACCGCCCGGTAACAAGATATTTTGTGCAATTAATGTCTCACGAATTATATTGGGTGTTAGTCCCAGTTTTGCTAATTTTGTGTTAGAAAATTCTAAATAAATACGCTCATTTTGAATACCGTACAATTCTATTTTTTGCGTTCCCTTTAAAACATACAATCGATCACGTAAATCACGGGAGACTTGGCGCATTTCAGCCATAGAAAAACCATCACTCACTAAAGCAATCGTCGCAATAGACACTAAACCAAATTCATCTTCAACAAATGGCCCTAGCGTCCCTGCAGGTAGCTCAGGAGCAACATCAGACATTTTATTACGCAAATCTTGCCAAATAGGCTGTAGCTCAGAGTACTCATCTTTTAATACCACATGTATAAGTGATGAACCTGTCTTAGAATCAGAAGTAATTTCTTTTACTTCTCCAATTTCGCGTATTTTTTCTTCGAGTTTACGGGTAATTAAATCCTCTACCCGTTCAGTAGACATTCCCGGGTAATAAGCAGTAACAACAGCCTCCCGAATAACGATAGAAGGGTCTTCCTGCTTAGGGTAATCAAGGTAAATCAGAACACCAGAAAAAAGGATAAAGATTAGCGAAAATACCGTTAATCTAGAGTTATTCAGTGAAAATTGAGCAATATTCATTAATAATTCTCTCTATTAACTTAAGGAGTCATCAGCTTAACTTGCTGACCATCATTAAGAAAGTTAACACCCGCAACAGCAATAATATCTCCGTAAGCAAGCCCCTTTATAATTTCTATCCTATTTGAAGTCGACATAGCGCCTGATGCCTCAATGGCTGTTTTAGTTACAGTAGAGGTTTTAGGATTAAAGATAAATACATAACCTAAACTAGCATCATCCCCTGCCAAAATTGCAGATAAAGGCACTAAATACCCAGACTCTTCATTTTCATTACTTAATATTAGGTCTATATCTGCTGTCATACCTGGTTTTATGAAATCAGGCGGGTTAAGCATATGTGCTTTTGCAGGGAATGCATTGGCAACACCCGCTTCTGATCCGATAAAACTGATTTTTCCATTACTTGTCACTTCGCCTTTTAAAGTAGGTAACTTAATTTTAATAGGCAGCCCTAACTGGACTTTACCAATAATGGTTTCTGGAATATCAAATTCAACATCTAAAGATCCGTCCGCATTTATTTCAAATAATTTTGCACCTGGAAGCACTTTAACAAAAGGGTCTACTGAGCGTGCAGCAATACTGCCATCAAATGGTGCAAGCAACACAGTTAAACGTAGGTCACGTTTTGCTAGCTTTAATTTAGAACTAGCAAAGCTAATTTGGTTTTTTGCCGTATCACGCATTGCTAGCGCCCGATCCCATTCGGCTTTACTTGAAAAACCCTTTTTCTCTAACTCATCAACACGCGAAAAATGCTGCACTTTATTTCTATATTCTGAGTTAGCTGTTGCTAGCTCAGCTTCAGCCGCTTGTACATCTAACTTATAGGGTTCTCTGTCTAGTCGAGCTAAGACCTGCCCTTTTGTAACTACATCACCAATATCAACTTTGACTTCTTGAACTTTTCCACCAACCTCAAAACTGAGAGAAGACGAATTAGTGGCTTTAACAATGCCTGAAAATTGCCGTTGACGTCCTCCCCCTTGCGTCTCAATCGTTATGGTTTTTAGCGCTCTAACTTGGTCAATAATTTTAACTTCTTCTTGGCAGGCTGTAAGCGCCAAAAGTAAAATCATGAAAAAAGGTTTTTTGATGATTTGAATAGGCATTATGGATCTCAGTAAATAATGAAATTGAATAAATATTAATTGTATATTATATAGACCACTAGAATATTAATAACTGATGTTACGCAGTCACTTGTTTTAAAATTTGCAATTCGTCGAATGCTTGACGAATTGCTTTTAAATACAATTTACGTTTCAATGCAAATACATTGAGCCCATTTCTTAACTTAAGCACTCTAGTTTAGCACCCGCATAAAACGATATGAAAATGTGATTACTTTTTGCTCTGCCAGCTGGTAAGTTTTCAACGCTGATTGACAACGGTGACATAGCCTTTAAAAAGGTAATTACACAGAGTTATTTACAGTCTCACCTCCTCCTTTAAAGCAAGTGTCCCCACACATCATAATCATCGGCCTCTTCAATTTCTACCGTGACTATATCCCCGACTTTTAAATGCGTAGCGCCATCAATATAAACTTGGCCATCAATTTCGGGTGCATCTGCCATACTTCGACCTACTGCGCCTTCTTCTACTACTTCATCAACTAATATTTTTTCAATCTTGCCCACGCGTAACTGTAAGCGTGCTGAACTAATTACAGCTTGATGCGCCATAAATCGCTCTAAGCGCTGCTCTTTTATTTCTTCAGGCACTGAGTCTGGCAACTCATTCGCTACCGCTCCCTTCACTGGTGAATAAGCAAAAGCACCAACTCTATCTAATTTTGCTTCCGTTAAGAAGTCTAATAGCTCTTGGAATTCCTCTTCCGTTTCACCCGGAAACCCGACAATAAAGGTGCTACGCAAGATAATATCAGGACATACTTCACGCCATGCCTTGATTCGTTCTAAATTATTTTCTGTGGCTGCTGGCCGCTTCATCAATTTTAAAATACGCGCATTCGCATGCTGAAAAGGAATATCCAAATAAGGCAATATTTTTCCTGCCGCCATTAATGGCACGACTTCATCAACATGAGGGTAAGGATAAACATAATGCATACGCACCCAAACACCTAGCTCACCTAATGCCTCAGCTAAATCATAAAAGCGCGTGCGCACTTCTTTGCCTTGCCAATCATAAGCTTGGTATTTTAAGTCTAAGCCATAAGCACTGGTATCTTGCGAAACAACCAATAATTCTTTAACACCTGAATCAGCTAAACGTTTGGCTTCCCACATCACTTCATTCACTGGACGACTAACTAAATCGCCACGCATAGATGGGATAATACAAAAGGTACAACGGTGATTACAACCTTCAGATATTTTTAAATAAGCATAATGTTTAGGCGTTAATTTTATGCCTTGTGGCGGTACTAAGCTTGTATAAGGATCATGCAATGGTGGTAAATGCTTATGTACTGCACTAACGACTTCTTCTAAGGCATGCGCGCCAGTAATCTCTAATACTTGTGGGTGACGTGCCAAAATCTCATCCGCACGCGCGCCCAAACACCCAGTAACAATCACTTTACCATTCTTAGCAAGAGCTTCACCAATACTATCTAATGACTCCTCAACTGCCGAGTCAATAAAACCGCAGGTATTAACCACGACCATATCCGCACCATCATAATCAGGGGCAACCTCATAGCCTTCAGAACGCAATTTAGTCAAAATACGCTCGCTATCAACTAACGCTTTTGGACAGCCTAAGCTAATAAATCCTATTTTCGGAATTTTCATAATATTTTTGTAATACTGTATTTAAGGTAATTAAATTTTCACTTGATGCTAAAGCTACGCTCTAATGATATAAATCAAAACGTGCTTAAAATTCCTATCGGGCTAATAAATGTATTGCCAACCAAATACTATCCCTATCAGGAGACGTCCAATCAACACGATGTTTACAATGCGCAGGGATTAATAAATAATCTCCTGCTTGTAGTTTTTTAAATTCTTGTGGCTCAGAAAATTCTAGGGTAGCCTCGCCTTGTAATAATACAACCCACTCATCATGGATTTGATCGTACCATTCATCTTTTGCGCTGCTCTGTCCTCGAGAAACAATCCTCTCTATCTCTACTTGTTCACTTTTCAATAAACAAGTAAATAATTCTTTAGGCAATTGATCTGGAATATCTGCTAATATATTTTTTATCTTTACGGCTGCCATATCATGCATTGTTTAATACTACATTGGGTTTGACCAACACATTAACTCCCCCTAAAAAGAACGATGCTAACTCTCCCCCATCTATGTTTATTTTAAAACCCTCTCTACTTACATTGCTTATCTTATTCAGCGCAGTACATAATTTAAAAGCCGAAGAAAGCGTATCGACATGGGATTTGGTCAAAAATAAAGAAGGGATTAAAGTTTATACTCGTACCTTAGCCAATTCAGATTACAAAGAGTTTAAAGGAGTCATGGCCCTAGAAGCCAAGCTAGACACACTGTTAAGGTTCATTAATAATGCCGAACACTGCCCCGACTGGCAATATAAATGCCTAAAAATGCTGACACTCAGCGATGGTTACCTTTATAAACTCAGTGACTTACCTTGGCCTCTAAGTGACCGTTATACAGTCATGCAATCTCTAGGGTATTATGATCAAGAGAAAAACAGCTATACCTTGAGCTTAAAAAACATTCCTCGCAATCAATTACCCCAACATATTTTGCAGCAATTGCCAGCAGAGCTAGACACTGTTCAAATGCGAACTTCTGATGGTTATTGGCACTTTCAGCTAAATCATACCGCCGAAATCCTTATCACTCATCAAATGCATGGCGACCCTGCAGGGTCACTACCAGCAAATTTAGCTAATCTAGGTGTGACTAATGCTGCTTATGTAACATTGAGAAAACTAAGGGAGTTAATCTCAGCAAGATAAAAACTTATACCAATCCCAATAGATTTATTGATTAAACTTATATAACCAAGAGAAACCGTCGCTCCTGACTGCTACTCAATCAAGCGCAGGCACAAGCTATAGCAGGAATCTATAGTATATGCATCGATTCCCGATTAAACCCTTCAGAAATGCCGACCATTACAGTGATTATTTATTGGGATTGGGATTGGTATTACTCATACATACAAACAAGCGGACTGAAGTCCGCCCTACACTTCCTGAGCATGCAATGTTAAATCATTTTTATCTACTGAAATGGTAAATTGTCCCTGCAAAAGGCCCTGTAATTCTTTACCTACCATGCTATAGCGCCAGCCATGCAACAATAAGCCTTCAGGATCATCAAATAATAAAGCCTCTAAATCTTTGCGCGTAGCCAAAATTATAGGGTTTAAAGCATTTTTTTCAGCTCGCAAGCGCACAATGCCGCTTAAAACATCCAATACCGCTTCTTGCTTAGCTGTTTTTTTGACGCTATTTTCTTTAGCTTTTAATTTCAACCCCGGCATATCCTGTGCCGCTTTAATTAAATCACACACCTGCTGACCAGAACGCCTAACAAAACCATCATTAATACTGCGTATCTCCGATAATGCTTTTACAGTCACTGGCTGTAATTTAGCCATATCTAAGATCAACTCATCGCGCAAAATCCAGTTTTTAGGGCGATCATCTTTTTTAGCCGCTTTCTCACGCCATTCCGCTAGAGCTTGGACAATAGCAAGCTGCTTGCCTGTTAATTTATTTTTGCCACGAATTTTCAACCAAGCATTTTCTGGCGGTATATCGTATAAATCAGGGTTCATTAGCTGCTCGAAATCCTCTTTCAGCCAATTTTCTCGCCCTAATTTCTGTAGCTTTTTCTCCATCATCTGATAAATCTTAGCCAGATAAATCACATCATCTGCCGCATATTCCATTTGCTCAGGCGATAAAGGTCGCTGACTCCAGTCAGTACGTGTATGAATTTTACTTAGGTTAATATTTAAAAAACCGGACACTAACATGGCATAACCTGGATTTTCTTGAAACCCAAGTAAAGGAGCAACAAGCTGAGTATCGTAAACAGGCGCAGGTAATTTTCCTGTGAGATTATAAAAAATCTCTACATCTTGTCGACAAGAATGCAGGACTTTAATAATATCTGGATTATTAATAATTTCAAATAACTCATCCATCTGCCCTTCTAAAGCAATAGGATCAACACAAGCCACCCACTCCAGTGTCGCTATTTGCAACAAACAAAACTTTGGATAATAGGTTTTTTCACGCAAAAACTCAGTATCAATAGCAAGCCACGGCTCGTGCTGCATTTTTTGGCAAAGGATTTCTAGTTCAGCGACCGAATCTACAAACTGAATTTCATTCATACGTTTTATTTATAATAATAATTAAAGGTTAAACCTTATCTTGACCCGTAGTCGGGTTTCTTTTGTTCGCGGCAAGGTAATGCCTGCGTGTACCACGCCGATAACTTTTTTCCACTTGATATTTCTTACCAGCGCCATTTAAGCGCTTAATATCCAATACTTGCCCATTTATCTCTAATTCCTTAAATATCTGTAAGATGTCAACAGGCATGCCTGGCGGCAAACTTAAAATCGTATAACTCTCTAAAATATCAACATAGCCAATTTTTTTTCGCTCTACGCCAGCTTCTTCAACGATAAGGTCTTTTATACGATTGATATTGATTTGGTGAGTTCGCCCAACTTCAATACGATAACGAACCATTTGCGCATTAAGTAACTCGAAAGCTTTTTGCTTTTCCATACTCAACTTACTTTGCTCAACATCGCTCAGTGCTGATTCAGGCTCATTAATAAATAATAAAGCTGCAGCTAAATCTAGGTAATCTAATTTTAAATTGCGCGCACTTACCTCAATCATGGCCTTATTAGATGTTAAATCTTCTTTGGCAATAATTCGTTTTAATTCATTTTCTAAGCTTAACTGCTTTTCTATCTGAGTATACACAAGCCTATTTTTCATCATTTAAAAAGCCTAATCGAATATCAACATAGGACTCATCGCGCAAGCGCCTTAACCATAACTCAGTTTCTTCTTCTATTTTTCGTTTACGAATTTCATCTCGCGCCTGACTAATTTTATGTTCTTCACTATTATCCTTTGTTCGACGCCCTAAAACTTGAATAATATGCCAACCAAACTGCGTTTGTACTGGCCCACTAACCTCATTGACCGACAATTCAGACATTGCTCTTTCAAATGGCGGCACTAATAAGCCAGGCATGACCCAATCCAAATCCCCACCTTTTAATGCGGAGCCCGTATCATCAGAATTTGCTTGTGCTAACGCAGCAAAATCATCTCCATCAGCAATTCGCCCCTCTATCACAGCTAAGCGTTTTTTAGCTTCGGCATCATTCACTATCTCATTGGTTTTAATTAAAATATGACGAACATGGGTTTCAGTAATAATATGCGAATCAACTCCGGTACTGTCTATTAGCTTAAGAATATGAAAACCACCCGGACTACGAATAGGCTCCGAAATATCACCTTTGACCATTGTTTTTAAAACATCAACAAACAATGTTGGCACTTGATTTAAAGTACGCCAACCTAACTCACCACCTTTTAAAGCATTGCCGCCATCAGAAATACTTACTGCCATTTTTTTGAAATCATCACCCGCACGTAATCGAGAAATCACATTAAGTGCTTCCTCCTCTTCTGCTTGTATTGTCGGTGCAGACGCTGCCTCAGGAACAGCAATTAAAATATGACCTAGAAAATATTTTATTTTCTGATCTTCAGCGCTAATTTCAGTATCTAAGTAATGACGAATTTCTTGCTCTGAAACTTTAATTCGACTACCAATTTCGTGACTACGTAATTGATTAACAAGAATTTCTTGGCGTATATCTTCTTTGAAGGCATCATAGTCCATACCCTCCTTACTTATTTCCCCTCTAAATTCTTCCATGCTCAAGCCATTTTGCTGAGCAATAGACTCAAGCGAACCATTCACCATTTCATCGCTTACTTTAATACCCGCTTTCTGTGCTAATTGACTTTGTAATTTATCAACAACTAAACGCTCTAACACCTGCTGATACAAAATTTTCTTGGGTGGCAATTGCACATTACTAGCTTTTAATTTGCTCACAATGGAAGTCGCTTCTCGCGCTAACTCACTATCGAGAATAACATCATCTTCAACAACAGCAACGATACCATCCAAATATTCGGCAGCTAAACTGTTATGACTTTGCACCAGCATTAAGCAGCCTAAAAAAAGAACTGAAATAAACTGTGTCACTAAACAATTAATTTTCACTTGGCCTCTTTTATGTAACATTATGTTTATCATTGCAATTAATAATTAGGTTTTCTGTATCCTGAGATATTTTCTAATAAAAAGTCTTCTAGTTTATCGCCTAAACTGGTCAAACCTTTTAATTCAATCTGAAAATATATTGAGTTTTGCAGCTTAACATCTTCACTGGTGCTCAACATAAATTGGCGAGCAATCACTCTAAAGCGCCAGCAGCAACTATCTTTCTCAATACCATAAAAATATTCTAAAGTCTTACGCTCAAAAAGTGAATGTCGGTACAATCCGATAATACTCCACCCATCATAGATAGGAATAATAGCAGAAGCAACAACTTGCTCTTGGCCTACTTGCCCTAGCCGCTGTTGTCGATAACGATAACCGACATTAAAAATAGTATTGTTATTAAGGCCATGATAATACAGATTAGCACTACCTCGATCGATGGCGCTATCGTCATAACTCCAATGCATAGCAGAACTGAATTTAATTTCATCGGTTATTTCACTACTTAACTCGGTTATCAAATTAGACAGTAATTCGGAATGTACTCGACTGCCACTTAAATTAACCTTCCTATCTTCAAAGTAAAAAATCTGGCCGACAGTCAATTTTAAGCGGTCTCGCCCATCCTCAACTAAACGTGTCGTTAAGGCCGCAGTAATTTGATTGGTATTCTGGGTTTTATCAACACCATTAAATTCATTATCTCTAAACAACTGACTGGTATTAAAATCGTATAATGAGGTATCAAAATTAGGCATATCACTTTGATCCGTATACGGCACATACAAATAGAATAGTCGTGGCTCGATGGTATGTGTTAAGGACTCAAAATCACGCTCAAAGAATAAGCCACTATCCACAGACACCATAGGCAGCGTCTTACTCGCATTAGTTGAATATTGAGCAGGTCCATCGCCACCTAGCCAGTACTGGGTATGCTGCAAAGCGATTTTAGGCGTAATAAAACCCGCCTCAGAAATAAAAGGAAAACTGACCGAAGGCTTAAGGTTTAAACGCTGACCCTCTGCCTTCCCATCAGGAAAATGCCGCTGAAAAATCACATATTCACTATCTAAATCCAACGCTACTGGCAACTCGTCAAAGTCTTTAGACATATCCAATTTGACCTGAGGCAAGCGACGATAAGGTACGCTTTTATCATCCCGATTCGGATCGATATTCTGGTAATTTTCCGCTTTAGCCGTTAAAGTCATCCAAGGCAAGGTATAGGTAATATTGGCATCACTAACTAAATAACGCGAGCGATTACCCATTCCAAGTGAGCCATCTAAATCTGAAAAATAAGCATTATCAGATACATAATTAGCATCCCAATCAAAACTCAATTTTTTAGTTAGCTGGGTTTTATGCTGAAAACTTCCACCCCACCGTAAAGTCTTGGTTTGTGTATCTTCAGGCATCATTTCAATATTAATTTCGCCTTCCGAGTCTGTCCATAGGTAACGAAAATCTGTGCCCATCATAAAGCCGCGAGAACTCATATACCGCGGCGTTAATGTCAGGTCATAATTCGGCGCCACATTCCAATAAAAAGGTAAACTAACATCCACCCCACTACGTTGCGAATAGCCAACCGAAGGTGTTAGTATGCCTGTTTTACGGCGATCATCAATAGGGAATGAACCGTACGGAAAATACATAACAGGAACATGCTTAAACTCCAGCCAACCGTGTTTTACTGAGGCCGTACCATCTTCATCATTAACCTTCATTTTAGAAGCATGTAAAATCCAGTCTTGATTGCCCGGCTCACAAGCCGTATAGGTAACATCACTAAAACGACTAAAGGTTGGACTATCGCGATAAACAACAGCAGCACTACCGCGTATCGGTGATGCTGGCATAATATAAGAAACATCGCGCAATAAGGACTTATCCTCATTTAAATTCATCCTGACTGATGAGCCATATAAAGCCATACCGTCATCACTATAAATAACATCGCCATATAAATCGAGCACGCCAGAGTCTTGATTATAATCCGCTTCATCTGCAAGCACTCGCTGATCTGCCCGCTCTAAATCAATATCACCTGAAAAATTAGTCATCTTCTGATCAAATATTTCACTTTGATCAGCATAAATATTCATCGGTGTACGCTCTCGCAACTCCTTATCAACTAAGAAGGTCGGTTTAGCCCCTAACTTTAAGCTACACACCGCCCAAGGATCCTTATCGAACTGCTGCTGTAGCCGTTTAAATAGTTGCTCTTGCGCTGTACTATAGGTATTACTGAACCAACCTTTATCTTGTGGCTCAGCAACATCCTTCACTTTAGGTTTAATATTGGTTTTTTCAGGGCTTACACACTGCCACTGACCATTCATTCTATTTCTTTTGCACTGCCAACCAGATTCGCTCCCTTGAACAACACTAAATTGCCACAAAGCTGTACCAACAAAGAACAAAAATATACGAACAACCATGCACACCATAAACCTAGAAATAAAAAATCAAAAAGCCTACATTAATAGGCAAAATATCATAGAATAACAACAGACCATTTTACCTTACTTTTCCAGCCTATTTTTAAAAGAATGATAACGGCAAGCGACGATAGAGAAAAAGCCATTCTGCACTGGCTAACGAATGACTTACAATTAAATATTACGCAATTCAAACCAGCTTCTAGCGATGCCAGTTTTAGGCGCTATTTTAGAGTACATCAGCAACAAGACACGTATATCGTCATGGATGCGCCACCTGATAAAGAAGATACTGCACCTTTTATCAAAGTTGCCCAGCTTTTTAGCCAAGCCCAAGTTAATGTGCCGCAAATCATCCAACAACACACCGAACAAGGTTTTTTACTGCTTGAAGATTTTGGTTCAGAATGCCTATTAGACAAGCTAAATGAACAAACAGCCGACGCCTTATATAAAGATGCACTTAATAGCCTATTAGTTTTACAAAGCAATATAGATATAAAAAACTGTGATTTACCTCGGTACGATGCTAATTTATTACAGCTAGAACTCAACTTATTTTCTGATTGGTTTCTCAGCCAACAATGCAATCTAACATTAAGCGCAGCTGAACAAGCGATGCTGACCACTAGCAATGAACTATTAATTGCATCTGCACTACAACAGGTGCAAGTATGCGTACACAGGGACTATCACTCGCGTAATTTAATGCATATCAGCATTAATAACCCAGGCATTATTGATTTCCAAGACGCCGTTATTGGCCCTATTACTTACGATGCCGTTTCTTTATTAAGAGACTGCTATATCAGCTGGTCTGATGCTCAAATCGAAAACAGCCTAAAACCTTACTACCAAAAGCTCGTTCAAGCACAACTAATTACTTGTGATTATCCACAATTTAAACGCGATTTTGATTTAATGGGCATACAACGCCACTTAAAAGCCATCGGCATTTTTTCTCGGCTCAATATTCGAGATGGCAAGGGTGGTTACCTTAAAGATATTCCACGGACCCTGAATTACGTCATCACTATCAGCGCCAACTACCCTGAGTTACAAGATTTTCATCTGTTTTTAGTCAATAAAGTTTTACCTGCAAGCCAACGCGCCTTATGAAAGCCATGATTTTAGCAGCAGGACGCGGCGAAAGAATGCGCCCTTTAACTGACCACACTCCCAAGCCTTTACTAAAAGCAGCGGGCAAGCCTCTTATTGAATATACGATAGAAGCTTTAGTTAGAGCCGGAATTACTGAAATTATTATTAATCTCGCTCACTTAGGCAGTCAGCTAAAAACTTATTTAGGCGATGGCTCACAATACCAAGCGCATATTCAATACTCCGAGGAAAGCGAAACTGGTTTAGAGACAGCAGGCGGCATTAAGAATGCCTTACCTTTACTAGGCGATTCACCTTTTCTGGTGATAAACGGTGATATTTACTGCGATTTTCCCTTGCAAAGTTTAATCAATAAATCTTTCGATTTAGCGCACTTAGTTCTAGTTAACAACCCTAGCCATAATCTTAACGGTGATTTTTCCCTACAGGCTCAAACTACCCTTACCCCCGAAGGAGAAGAGAAATTCACTTTTAGTGGCATAGGGCTTTATCATCCTGATTTATTTGCTAAAATTAAGCC
>Ga0209081_1000171_pt1 | contig 37789 bp, 30 predicted proteins | sample GOMGulsemesocosm_4_FD_184636 | JGI IMG/M metagenome (GOLD analysis project Ga0209081, IMG submission 184636) | Methane-oxidizing microbial communities from mesocosms in the Gulf of Mexico - GOM15B Gulf of Mexico (SPAdes) (version 2) | ecosystem: Environmental > Aquatic > Marine > Cold seeps... | reverse complement strand
TTTCATTCCAACCATAGGGGTTCGAATCCCCTAGGGATCACCATTTAAAACTTAGGTTTTAAATACAGTGACATCTTTATACTTCATGTATAAAGTATTAATGTAGTGCGGTTGTAGTTTAGTTGGTTAGAACGCCTGCCTGTCACGCAGGAGGTCGCGAGTTCGAGTCTCGTCAACCGCGCCACTACTTATTAAGACTTATCAATATATTTTCAGAACGCGGAATAGAGCAGCTCGGTAGCTCGTCGGGCTCATAACCCGAAGGTCACAGGTTCAAATCCTGTTTCCGCAACCAAATTGAATCAATCTAAAATTACAGTGGCTCGGTAGCTCAGTCGGTAGAGCAAAGGACTGAAAATCCTTGTGTCGACAGTTCGATTCTGTCCCGCGCCACCATTTATTTGATTATGAGAACAACTCAGCTGGACTTATTATTTCCACATCTATTTATTGGTACTTTAATCAGAATATACAAATAATTCGGGAATAATACAAAACTTAATTTTACCAATAACAAATAAATTTTGAAATAAAATGAAAATAATTTATAGTTTTCTAGATCTATTGGCAGAAGATCAGCATGGCTAAATAGTAAATTTTTATGATAGATGTATTCTATTAATATAGTTGTAAAAATTGCCAAATGTTGGGATTTGAAATGTATATATTCGTTAAAAGTTGAGAAATTAATTTAAGCAATAGAATAATAGATTATATTATGATAATTAGAACTGACTTTTTTGGAATAAAGTAGGGTGGGGAAAGAGAATTAATCTCTTTTTAGTTTGTACCCCACTTTATAGGTAGATTCGAATAAATCATATTTTAGTTTTTTGTTAAGCATTGAAAACAGAACCCTTAGTTTTCCTGACGTTGATGTATCCACATTACTATCGCCCCAAATAAAATTTAAAATCTCTTTGGTGCTATATACCTTGTTTAAATTTGTGGTGCAGAACAAGTTTAAGAGATTAATCTCTTTTGCCTGCAAACCCATATCTTGCCCCTTTTTATTGAGCAATTTCAACTTTCTTTTATCCCAAAAATAGTTTTTGTTAATTTGAAGTATTTGATGGTTCTCTCTTTTATCAAGTAAGTGTATAATATCTTGTATTAGTACAACTAAGTCATTACTTTTAATGGGTTTGATTAAATATTGCGTTAAAAACAGTCTTGTGGCTGTAAGTAATTTATTTTGATCTGTATAGGCACTTAAAACTATTATAATAATATCTCTATTTTTCTCTCGTACTTTTTTGACAAAATCTAAACCATTCATATTTGGCATATTGATATCAGTGATTATTACATCTGGCGATTTTTCTTCATAAAGATTTAAAGCCTCTTGTCCTGATGTAGCTTTAAGGACTTCTCTAAAAAAAAGGTCTAAAAAATCAGCATAGTTATTTAACAATTTAGTATCATCTTCTGCGTATAAAACGGTGTATTTTTTCATTTATTTTCCTTTAAAATATAATAGTAAACTTTGCTCCATTTGCAACGTTACTTGCTTGTATGGATGTGTTTAGATGTTGAGTAATAATACTTTGGGCTATATATAGTCCAAAGCCCATACTCACATTTGTTTTCTTAGAAGACACATATGGCTTAAAAATATCAGCGAGTATGTTCTCTTCAATCCCCAGTGCATTGTCTGTTATAGTGACCTCGGACATATCCTTGTGTTTTGATATTTCAATTACGATTTTTGGGCTCTTAATATTTTTTATTTCAAATTGTTGTATGGCATTTACCAATATCGTAACAATAACTTGTTGATATAAAGACTTAAAACCTTTGGTTGAAACTAGCGTATCTATCTCATTGATTTGAATATCAATGTTATAACTCTTTGATGGAAAGATGATGTTTATGCACTCATTGATGGTGCTTAATAAGTGGAATTTGTATTCTTTTTTATCGGGAGAATAAAATTGTGTAAACTCACAAATAGTTTTACTTAAAAAATCAGTCGATGTTTCAATCTCATGTACAACTTCTAATATTTCTTGAGAAGATAAATTTTCATTTTGAATTGACTTTGAAACCATTAATAAGGCATTTGCATTGATATTGGCTAAAGGATGTCTCCATTGATGAGCGATGATTCCTAAAAGCTCTCCCAATGCCGCTGATTTTGATTGTTGAAATAGTATTTTGTCTTTTTTGGCGTTTTTATCTACTTCATTTTCTAACTCATCTTTATACTTATTGAAGTATTTTTCTATTTTTGAACTCATAGAATAGGATGCTGTGATGGCTAAGCTTAAAAAAAGTATGTAAAGCAAAATAGTTTGAATGATATCTACTCTTACTGTATCTTTCATTTGTTTTTTCTTTTGCTCTAGTACTTCTTCTATATTATTAAGATAAATTCCCGTTGCAATCACCCAGTTCCATTTGGGGTATAACTTAAAATAAGATAGTTTTTTTTCTTCTTTATGATCGAGTGGGTTTATATAAAAGTAATCAGTATATGACTCACCTGTTTTATTGATATTTTCTAAGAATTCTTTTCTAAATTCTTTTCCTTTGATATCCTTGTAATTAGTTGAAATGAATTTTCCAATTAGATTAGGGCTGTTTCTATTTACAATGAGCTTGGCAAATTTATCACCACCTTTGAAATCATAAATCTTGTAAACAAAAAAGTAATCACTTTTATTTTCCCGAAAAGAGATGTTGTGGATTAACCTAATAGCCTCTTTCTTTAGTTCTTCTTCATCTTGGGTTTTTGTTTCATTGTGTTTTAAAATATCGAAAACAAGATCAATCTCGTTTCCTAATAATTTTCTTTGCTGTTTTTGATGCTGGGAAATGAAGTTTTTCATCTCTAAATCAAATTGAGAATGCCTATTTTTTACATATATATATGAAATTAAAATCATCATAATTGACATTATGATGATAAAGATATAAATGATACTTCTTGAAATGTTTTCTTCGGTAGTGAACTTCATAGTGTGCCTGTTAATTTTTTTTAACATTTTAACTTAAATTAATTTAATACTATACCGTTATTTCATGATTTTACTAGGAAATTTCACAAATAATTAACAAAATGTAACAAACATGAAGAAATTAATATAATAAAGGGAAATGAATAGTGATTTGGGATAATGTAGATTTTAAAATTGTACTTCTGTAGAAGAAAATTGATCAAATGTAAATATCGGTTTGATCGTTACATTTGATTATAAAAGAATCATATTCTTTTTATTTCAGAGATAAAAGGGAGTAGGTTTAAGCTCTACGAGTTTTTTAGTCCAGCTCTCATCGCTTCAATTGTAGAGACGCCAGCTTCTTGACCAGTGAAAAGTTTAAATGCAAGTACACCTTGGTATAAAAGCATATCTTCTCCATCTTTAACTTTGAGTCCTTCTCTACTTGCCAGTTTCAAAAAAGGTGTTTCTTTTCCATAGATACAGTCAAAAGCATATTTTGCATTGAAAAATATATTTTCTAATCTTCTTTTTTCAAAAGGAAATTCATCATCTTTTAAACCTGCGCTGGTACTATTTACCACTAGGTCAAAGCTATCTAGCATAAAACTACTCCATGTAAAAGTTTTACATCCAAGCTCTTTAAAAAACTCCAATCTATTTTTACTTCTATTTAAAACAGAAACTTGAATACCTGCTTCTTTAAGTGCAACAGCTATTGCTTTTGCAGTGCCACCAGCACCCATTAGTAGTACGGTTTTAATTTCACCAAAATCCTCAATGGCTTTCATGAAACCAGGTGCGTCTGTATTGTAGGCGAAAATCTTGTCATCGTGTTTGATGTAGGTATTAACTGCGCCAATTTTTTCGGCAACTCCTACTATTTCATCTGCTTGTTTAAAAGCAGCTTCCTTATAAGGCACTGTTATGTTAGCACCATCAATACCTTTCTCCATGAACGTTTTCTTTAAAAGTTTTTCTGCTTTTAAATGATACTTTTCATAATTTGCATCTATGTTTAAGTTTTTAAAACCTGCATTTTGCATTTGTGGAGATTTGGAATGTTCTACTGGATCCCCAAATATCACAAATTGTTTAGTACTGTTGTCAGACATTGTTTACCTTTATTTAAAAGCTGATTTTATCACAAAATTAATTAAATATTTAGTTATTTTTTGACTTTTCTATCAAAACACTCTACTTGAATGCCATTTTTATCACTTGCTACTATGATACAAAGTTTTTCAGACGCATTTTTAGGTATAAATTCATAGACTCTAAAGTTCCAACCTTTTGCTTCAACATCATAAGAGTTAGATGGAACTACTTCATCTCCAAAACTTTGCAGTTTTTCCCAAACACCCGCGTTAGCAAATGAACTTAGTACAAATAGAGCACATAAAATCTTTTTCATTATTTTCCTTTGTTTAATAGTATTTCTGGATTGAAGTTCAACCATTCTGGTTTGGCTTCTTGATGTAGTGTAAATTGAGTATTGTTTTTTGCAAGGGTTCCAAAAGTATTTGGTGTTGAAAAAGATACTCCTCCAAATACTACAGTGTTTAGAGAATCAGCTTTGATATTTGCACCCAAAAGAGACAGGTCGATATCTATACCACTTACATTGTAAAATTTGGTATTTTCACGTATAAGGTTTGCATATTTTTTGTAGATAAACACTTTTATATTTACGTATTTTGCATTTGTATCTAAATCTATATCTTCTATAACACCAATGCTGATTTTTTTATAATATACCTTTGACAAGGTGGAGATTGAACCACTGTCTTTTGCTTTTAATGTAAATCTCTTTCCTTTGTTAAGAGTACTTTTACTTGGTTTGGAAGTATAAACATTAAAATGAGAGTTTAGCTTCCCCTCACCTTTAATAATATTTACATGTGAGCCTTTTATTATGGTATCAAGCCCAGATACTCCTTGGAGCGAGATCTTGGGTTTAACAATATAAAAAGAGCTACTATCTAGGCACAAGTTTTTGAAGTTTTCATATACATAAGCTTTTGCATCAAGCTGTTTTAAATTTTTATTTAAGCTAATACTACTTACTTTACCAACTTTAATACCCTTATACATTAACTTAATATTGTTATGATTTAAACCTTCTATATCATTGAAAGTCAGATCAAAAGAGTATTTTTTTATGGGAAGGTTTTCAAAGTCACTATAAAGTTGATACTTATATGGTTTTCTAATTTCTTTATCAAGAGTTTTAAAACTGTTTGTAAGAATTATACTTCCACGTAGAAGGGTTTGAAATGACCCCATCTTGATGTTAATGCCTTCATCAATTGAAGCCTTAGCCTCTATTGCTTGTTGCATATAGAACTTACTGTAACTGTGTATGATTTTTTTGTATTGTTTTTCGATGAACAAAATTGCAAAAGGCGTATCTGTCGTATCTATAAACTGCTCTATAAAACCAATTTTAGTATTTCTATGAAAAATTGGAGCATTTAGTTTAAGTACGGAGTTTTCATTGGTTTGAATTTTGATTCTAATACCATCAGAGTACTTTTGTTTCACTGCCAATAAGTCTATGAGGCTTTCATATAGCCAGTATCTATTTTTTGGACTTTTTTTAGTGCTTTTTGTATATTCTAGTCCAATCCCGCCATTTATAAAAGGCTCAAGACCTTCAAAGTTTACTTTCACATCAAAGTTTTTTGACTCAATTATGGTATTGCTTATGGAGTAAAATAGTGTTTTATCATTGATTAAATACTTGTATTTTTCATCGATATGTGCATGGATAATAATATTTTTTAAATCTTTAGTAAATTGATGACTTTTGATAGAACCTATCACAATATTTTTATAGTAAATATGACTTCCATTTTTTAAGTTGTAGAGTTTGTTACTTTTAATAGTAACATCAATGGTTTTTGTTTTCGTAATACTTTGTTTGGAATCATGTAGGGTGAACGTGTCCGCGTACTTTCCCTCTCCTGGAATGATATTTATATAGATACCATGAAGTAAAGTATCTAGGTTTTTGATTTGAGTAAGATTGATTTGGGCATCAACTATATGATATTTGGTACCCTCATTATTAAATTTTGAGAACTTTTTGTCTATGGATGCTTTGGCAACAATTTTATTGTTTTCATTTAATTGGATTGATTTAATGACACCGATTTTTACACCTTTATAAACAATGGGTGTTTTGTTTTCTTCCAATCCTTTCGCATTATCTAAAACAAAATTAACGATTGTTCCATCCACATCTGCTTCTTTTATATCTTTATATAATATAAATTCAAAATTGTCTTGTATTTGTGCTGCTTTATCATCCAAAGTTTTAAAGGTGATTCCACCTGATATTAAAGAAGTAAATGAGTCCATCTCTATATTGACCCCTTTTAATCCTGCATTGACTTTTATGCCGCTTACATTCCAAAAAACAGTTGAGGAGTTTATGAGATTTTCGTATTTCTTGTGGACATTAATAAAGACATCAACCCCATGTTTTTGTAGTTTACTGGCAATAACTTCTCCAATTTTAAATTTTTTATAAAAAATTGGAGTTCCATTATTAATACCTGATAAGTCGTTTGATTTAAGTGTTATATTTAAACCTTCCTCATTGTAATATTTAAAAGGTTTCTCAGTAGAGCCACTAAATTCATATTGTCTGGGAATCTTTTCTAAGCTTTCATGATCAATAGTTTTTGGCTTAACTTCTATGTATATACCACTTATAATAGTATCTAATCCAGAAATCTCACTCACACTGAACTTTGGTTTTACAATCCAAAACTCTGTTCCTTCTCTTGTGATAAAATCAGCGGCATCTTTATTGATGTTAATATGTGCATTGACACTTTTTAAGTCTTTTCCTACAGTGACCTTGGTGATTTTTCCAAGTTTGTATCCTTTGTAAACAACAGAAGTTTTACCTGCTTTAAAGCCATTTCCATTTTCAAAATTAACAATAATATCAACACCTGCTTCACTGATGCTCTTATATATTAACCACGATGTGGCCATGAGCGCAATTAAAGGAATTAACCATGATATATTGCTTCTTTTTCGTTTTTCAACAACTGCTTTTGGTATTTCGTTATTCATTTTTATTCCATATTAGTTTTGTGTCAAATGTGGTAGTTGCAACGATGGTTATTAGTATGACCAAGGTAAAGTAAGTTACAGCACTACCTGCTTCAATGAAGGCAATACTTTCTTCTTTTATGAGTGAAGTTAATAATGCAACCATATAAATATCTAATATTGACCATTTTCCAATAAAATCAATAAACTTATAAAGTTTTAATTTATATATTTTGTTTATTCTATTATTATAAAAGTTAAATTTCATTGATAAAAGAATAAATAACATTCCTAATAGCTTAAATAATGGAATAATAATGCTGGCGATAAACACAATAATAGCTATTTCCATCATGCCATTATTAGCCAAAGACATGATTCCTGACATAATAGTATCGGGTGTAATATTTCCAAATTTCGATATATTCATCATTGTAAAATAATTGGCAGGAATATATAATAATAATCCTGTGATAATAAGCGCAAATGTAAGAGAATAGGAGTTTTCAAAATTCTTTTTTGAAAGAAACTCTCTTGTGGTATGTATCTTATTCATGGACAATCGAAAAAATATGATATAAGCAATAAAAAAGTAGATATTGTCATGAATAGTAACATCTGAGATGTCATCAAGCTTGATATAACCCACAACGAGAGCTAGTAGATATACTTCCACAAAACTTGTTTTTTTCGTAAAGTTATACATCTTATCTAAGGGTTTTAGTTTTATAAAATCTAAAATACCTATTTTCTTTAAATAAATTGCAATTATTACAAAAGAATTCATAATGGGAAAAACAAACGCAGTTAAGAATATAACCAAAGAGACGAAATCAAAGCCTTGCTCATGTAAGGAAATTGCACTTTGAATAAACGTAACTGAAAATTCATTTCCAACAAGCTCAAAACTCATGATAGGATAAATATTTGAGGGTATAAAAAGTATTAGGGAAGTAAGGGCGTAGATAAAAGCAAATTTAAAATTTAGTTTTGAAGGTTTGTAATAAAGGGTGCTGTAGCATTGTGAGCACAATCCTTTTTTATAAGAACCCAAGTCTACCACTTGATTCTCTTGTCCACAATGATGACAGATAGTGTTTTTACTTGTGTTTTTATCTAACTCATTCATGTTAAACCCTAACATATTATTTCTTTAGTATGACAACTTAAGGGAAACTACTTCATTGCCTTTAAATATAAGTTTGTAAAATAGAAACTTTCTAGTTCAATATTGATTAAACTAATTTTTTCATTGATAGTATCGCAGGTGAGTTGATTGACTGGGTTGGGGTTCATAAAGTATAATTGTGTACAAATAATAGCTGAATCATACAAATAATTCCTGCTAATACGTAATTCATTGTATTGTCTAAAGTCAACTAAAGCATTTGAAAATATCACTAAGGCTATGACTGCCCCCGTTATACCAATAAGGCTTGAATAAAATATTGTTTTAATTAATGTTCTCATCTCTACATTATACTAATAAAAAATTAATGACAATTTAATAATAAAATCAATCATAATATTTTAGAAAGAAACTTTAACATTTTGATTGTCTAATATATCAAACTTTATATTGTATTTGTTTAATAAATCGGTAATTTCATTTAGATTTTCTAAGGCTTTTTGATCATCGTCATGATTGGTTTTTGAGAACAGTTCCAAATCTTTATCCCAAACATAACAATAGATTTCTGAGAGTTTATTGATTATCTCTTCATCAAGATATTTCTTTTCACTCAAAGGCAAAGTAATCGTGAACTTCGCACCCACATAAGATATATCTTCATAAATGTATGAATCATTTTCAACTTGAATTTGCCCATTCATATGTTTTGAAATGATTTCTGTACTCATGTACAAGCCAATACCTGTGCCTTGTGATTTGTGTTTCGTTGTAAAATATGGATCAAATATGTTACCTATAATATCCAGAGGAATTCCTCCTGCATTGTCTTTTATCTTAATGATGGCATTGTATTTATCTTTGTCTATATCAATGAAAATATATTTTTCTTGCTCTTGGGATACACTTTCTAGGGCATCTTTTGCATTAGAAAAGATATTCATAAATACTTGAATTAAATCGGTTTCAAGGCCAGAGAATTCAACTTCTTCTATATTTGAAATGATTTTGATATTACTGTTTTTATATTTTGATTGAATCAATTTTTGAGTTTTGTTGAAGGTATTGTTTAAATTTATAAGAGTCTTTTCTTGGTCTGATTTGAAAAAATCTCTAAAAGTATTGATGGTTTCAGATAAATGCTCAGTATTATTTAAAACAGTATTAATAGATCTGTAAAACTGCTCATCTTCTAGTATCTTATAGTCTTTTTGTAGTTTAAGACCACTAACCGCTGCTGAGATAACAGAAAGGGGTTGTCTCCATTGGTGTGCTATATTTTCAAGCATCTCACCCATTGCTGCCATTTTGGATTGCTGTGATAGCGCATAATCTTTTTCTCTATTACTCTCAACTGCTTTTTTGATTTCATATTCTAGATTTGTATTGATTTTTTCTATTCTTTTTCTATCTGTGATATCAATACGAAGGGCAGTATATCCCACAATTTTCTTATCTTTTCCAAAATCAGGATAAATAAGAATTTCAAACCAAAAATCATTTCCATCTTTGGTCATATTCTTGATAGTATCTTTGAATATATTCCCCGATTGTATTGTTTTCCACATCCTCTTATAAATCTCAACATCATTTTCAGGATGTCGTACGATTGCGTGAGAAGAACCTATAAGCTCAGATTTTTTATAGCCTACTTTTTGGCAAAAGTTATCTGAAGCATAGGTAATAATACCATTTAAATCAGTCTGAGTCATTGCTACATATGAATTGGTCATTTCCATAGAATCATTTAGTTTCTTTGTTTTATCGCTTAAAAGTTCTTGTAGCCTATCTTGATATTCTTGATTTCTTTTCCTGTATCTTAAAAATATTTTTTTGATAACATCTGAAAAAAGAAACAATAAAACGACGGTTATAACTGTAGTGAAAATACTTATCATGGATATTTGAGATAAGGTTATTTGTGTTATCTCTTCAAGTTTCTCTTCTTTTTCTTTAAGTAAATGCTCTAACTCATGAGGATAAAAACCTGACCCAATTGCCCAGTTCCACTGATTAAAACCTTTTACAAAGGAGATTTTATTGGAGGGTTCACCTATTTGAGTACCTGGAATACCTAAGTACTGTACAAAACCTTCACTGTTTTTTGCTGCTCGTATGATTTGTCTTGTGATTGGTACACCATTTTTATCTTTTAGATTTATTTGATTGGTATTAATCAACTCTTTTTTGATATGGTTAATATATTCACCATTATAATTAATAATAAATACGTACTCTTTTTTACTATATTGGATTTGGTTAATCCTTGTAAGTACATTTTGTTTGACTTCTTCTTCAAAGTCTACTAGATATTCTCCTGTACCTATAAACCAATTAAGTGGTTCGAACAACATTGTATAGCCAATTTTTTCAGACATTTGTTCTGTTTGATTGGGTTTATACCAATACCAAGTATGAAAACCTTTCTGCTCATTTTTTGCAATTGCAGAGAGAGCTTGTATCGTATGGTTTCCTTTTGCATCTTGAAGATCCCATAGGTTTTTATTCTCAAGTTTTGTAGCTGTTGGTAGCAAGATGTTTTTACCACCTAACTCATAGATAAAGTAGTAGCCTCTGCCATTGTTAAACCGCATATGTCGAAGGGCATCTTTAATCTTCCCTACAATAATTTCTTTTTCAAGATGTTTGTTTTCTTCATAAATATTAGAGGCGATAAAATGTGCTTCTTCTACTTTTTGTTTAATATTAGATTTAAGATGGTCAAGGGCACTTAAGTGTTCATATGAGATTAAATCATAAACCAACTGAACGTTTTTTTTCACAAGATTTTTGCGCTCTTGCATAAAATCTTCTTTTATTTTTTGAGCATCTGCTTTAAATATTCTGTCATTTTGGGAGATAAACGTGTATGTGAGTATTAAAGAGAAGACAATAATGATAAAGATAGGAAAAAAATTGATTGACGTTAAAATCTTTTTTTCGCTGCTATTTAACATTATTGTCCTTTATTTTGAAGGTGTTATTTTAAGATAATATAACTTAAAAAATGTATAATTATTTTTTAAGTTAAATTAAATAATTATCCTAATAATTTACAAGCTTCTTTTGCATGATAAGTGATGATAATATCCGCACCCGCTCTTTTAAAGCTAAGTAATGTTTCCATCATCACTCTGTCATAATCAATCAACCCAGCTTTGCCTGCATGTTTTAACATAGCATATTCACCACTTACATTATAAACAGCCAGTGGCAGTTTTGATTCGTTTCTGATATCTCTTACAATATCAAGATAAGCAAGAGCTGGTTTAACCATCAATATATCTGCACCTTGTTTTTCATCTTCAATTGATTCTTCAATTGCTTCAAGACGATTGGCTGGATTCATTTGATAACTACGTCTGTCTCCGTAACTTGGTGTACTTTCAGCAACATCTCTAAAAGGACCATAATAAGCAGATGAGAACTTAGTTGAGTAGCTCATAATTGGTAAGTCTTTAAATCCATTTTCATCTAGTGCATTTCTTAGAGTACTAATAATACCATCCATCATACCACTTGGTGCTATCATGTCAGCACCCGCTCGAGCGTGAACCAAGGCTTGTTGAGCTGAGATTTCTAGTGTGGCATCATTATCAACTGTTTGAGTTTTTGGATCCATGATTCCACAATGACCGTGATCTGTATATTCACAAAAACATAAATCTGTAACAATAAACATATCTGGAAATTCTTTTTTAATGGCTTGAATAGTTCTTGCGATTAAACTTTGCTCGCATAAACACTCACTACCAACACTGTCTTTTACATCTGGAATAGCAAAAAGTATTATGGAATTTAATCCCAGTTTCTGAATATCAGCACATTCTTTTATAATTTCATCAATACTCATTTGAAAAACACCTGGCATTGATTCAATTTCTTTTTTAAAATTCTCACCTTCTTTTACAAAAAGTGGATAAATGAAATCATTTTTTGATAGTGTGGTTTCTTGAACCAAACCCCTTAAAGTTTCATTAATTCTTAATCTTCTAAATCTTTTAAACATATTATTTACCTTTGTTAGATATAATCGTGGCTATTTTAACAAGTTAAGGTTTAAAAATTTATGAAAATTGAACAATCAGAAATTGCAAATTTACCGACCGTTCATGGCAATTTTTTAATACAATCTTTTAAAGAAAATCACAAAGAACATTTAGTTATATATACCAAAGAATTATGTGAGGTTCCAAATGTAAGAATTCACTCAGAATGTTTAACGGGTGATGCGATGGGATCTATTAAGTGTGACTGTCAAGCACAACTTAATTTTTCCCTTGATTACATTGCTGAGCATGGAGGGATGGTAATATATTTACGCCAAGAAGGCCGTAATATTGGACTTCTTAATAAGGTAAACGCTTATGCCCTTCAAGATAAGGGGATGAATACAATTGAAGCAAATCACCAATTGGGTTTTAGAACAGATGAGAGAAGTTATGAAATAGTAGAATATATTTTAAAAAAATTTAACATACAAAAAATCAATCTGTTAACCAATAATCCAAAAAAAGTTGAAAGTTTAGAAGATATTGAAATCGTTGAGCGAAAACCTATTGTTGTAGGTGTTACATCGAAAAACAAAGATTATTTAAAAGTAAAAAAAGAACAAATGGGGCACTTACTATAGTGGGAAAGAAAATATGAATAGCGAACAATGCAGCAATATAGGCTTAGAATTTGAAAATAAATTTTATAGAAGATGCGAACAGTATATCTCTTTGTTACAACAATGGGGTAAGGTACATAACTTAACAGCAGAACTACAAAGTGAAAAAATTGATAACAATATACTTGATTCAATCTATCCTTTGAAATTCTTAAGTAACTTTAAATCTTTCGCTGATATTGGAACAGGAGCAGGGTACCCTGGAATGTTACTTGCAATTGCAAGACCAGATGTCAAAGCAGTATTAATAGAGCCACGTCGTAAACGTGTTGCATTTCTAAATTTTGTTAAAAATGCACTAGAGTTAAAAAATGTGGAAATTATTTGTGATAGAGTTGAAAATGTAAAAGATAGATCTTTTGATTTGATTACATCACGTGCAGTTACAAATACATCTTTGTTGATGGATCTGACAAAAGATATTACTACAAGTGAAACAGAGTTTCTATTTTACAAAGGTAGTATGCTAGAAAGTGAAATGAAAGATGCCTCTATTAATAATTACGAGATTATAAATGTTAAAGACAGAAACTATTTATATATTAAAAATGAAGGACAACAAGTATGATTTTTAAAATTCTTGCAGTGTTGGCTGTATTATTTCTTGTTTATTTGCTGTTTTTTAAGAAAAATAGAGAGCAAGAAATAAAGAAGAAAAAAGATGAGTCTATATCTGATGAGATGACTGAATGTAGTACTTGTGGAACTTTTGTCTCAAAAGATGAAGCCATTCTATCCAATGCAAAGTTTTTTTGCTCACAAGAGTGTGTTAAGTGATTTTACTCGGAGATGCTCTCATTTCATATGAAGATATAAGCAAGATTGAGAAAATAGAAGAGATTTTGAGTACAAAGCCTAACTCAACACTTCTATTTGAATACAATATTGACTTAATCAAATATTGTCATGACAATACTCTTGGTGCAGCAGTTGTAGTAAATGATATAAAAGAAGTGATTTATAGCTGTCAATTTGATGTAAAATATATAATATGTACTAAAGATATTGTTCAAGGAATTCAAAAGATTGCCGAGAACTATATGTTTGATGCAAAAATTCTAGTCATAATTGACAATAGTGATGAAATAGTATGGGTTGCACAAAATGAAATTGATGGTGCAATTTATAATCACCTAATAACAAAGTAGGAATAAAAATGGGTCAAATTTTTGATTTTTTAATGATTGTAGGTTTTGTTGCAATACTAGCAGTATTTGTTGTTGGTTTTAGTGGACAAATGATGGTGAAACACAAAGAGAAACTTGAAGAAGACGAAAAAAGAAGAAAAGAAAATGAAGAATATGAAGCTAATAAAAACAAGGATAAGATAAATGACTAAACCATTATTAATAGAAATTGGAGTTGAAGAACTACCAGCAATTCCCTTTTTAAAAGAGTTGCCAAATATTGAAAAAAAATGGAGTGTTATCTTAGAAGAATACAAACTATCATGTGATTTTGAGTTTTATTATACACCAAGAAGATTGGTTCTTTGGCACAAAGAATTTCAAGTATCTCAAGAAGACTCAATCATTGAACAATATGGCGCTCCCGTTGCAATCGCTTATAAAGATGGTGAACCAACAAATGCAGCACATGGTTTTGCTAAAAAATGTGGTGTATCTTTAGATGAAATAGGAACTGCATCAAAACCAAATGGTGAAGTACTATATTTCAAAAAAGAAGTGAAGGGTACAAGCTCCAGTGAACTTCTAAATGATATGATAAACAAATTTATCAACTCACTTAACTTTGGTAAATCTATGAGATGGGGAAGTAGAACGGATAGTTTTATTAGACCTATTAGAAGTCTAAGTATTGTTCTTGGAAACGAATTGGTTAAGGGTGAGTTATTTGGTGTATCCTCTGCGAAATTAAGTTTTGCACATAGAATGATTTCTTATGAGCCATTTACTTACAATGAAGCTGGTGAGTATTTTGACCTTCTAAAACAAAATGGTGTAAATTTATATCCTGCTGATAGAAAATCCTTGATTTTAAAACAAATGAAAGCCCTTGAAGCCAGTAATAATATCACTATTGAAATAGATGAAGAACTATTAAACGAAGTTGTGGCTATCACTGAGTACCCAACGGCACTTTTGGGATCGTTTGATGAAGAGTTTTTAGAACTTCCTGAAGAGGTTATTGTTACATCTATGAAAGAACACCAAAGATACTTTGCTGTTTATAAAGATGATACCTTAACAAACAGCTTTATTGTGGTTTCAAATTCTAATACTACTGATTTCTCTAAAATCATCGAAGGTAATGAAAAAGTTTTAAGACCAAGACTTGCTGATGGAATGTTCTTCTATAGAAACGACTTACAAAATGGGCTTGATAATGAGGGCCTAAAAAAACTTGTTTTTGTAGAAGGTTTAGGCTCTGTTTATGACAAAACACTTAGAGAAGTTAATATTGCTTCATATCTTGCTGACTTATACAATGTGAAAGAAAAAGAGCTTGTAAAAGAAGCTATGATGTTGAGTAAAGCTGACTTGATGTCTGAGATGGTTTTTGAGTTTACAGAGCTTCAAGGTCTTATGGGATACTACTATGCAAAAGCTACAGGTAAAGACAAGCTTGTGTATACCGCTTTAAAAGAACAATACCTCCCAGATGGTGAAGATTCTGATTTACCATCAAGTAAATTTTCTGCAATCATTGCTTTATCATATAAACTAGATAGTCTTTTAGGTTTATTTAGTGTAAATAAAATCCCAACAGGTTCAAAAGATCCTTTTGGTCTAAGACGAGCAGCAGCTGGAATTGTTAAAATCGCAATTGAGCATAAAATTGAATTTAATCTTCCAAAAATAGTAGATGCTTTAGCAGATACTTATCCAGGACTTGATAAAAAACTTGTGGTTGGATTTTTCAATGAAAGATTGTTCAAAATCTTTGATGTAAATCCTTCAGTATTAAAAGCAGTACTAGGAAGTGGAGAAGAAGACGTATTTAAAATCTCACAAAAACTTTGTGCTCTTAATCCAATAGTATTAAGCTCAGACTTTAAAGAATACAGCACTACCTTTAAAAGAGTTGCAAATATCATCAAAGATGTAAATACCAACGGTACTTTAGAAATCAGCCCTGAATTGTTTGAAGAAGAAGCTGAAAAGAATTTATATGCTAAATACGTAGAAACAACATCTAAAGATTATAAAGCATATGATGAAGAGCTGGATGCACTTTTTTCACTTAAACCAGAACTAGATGAGTTCTTTGACAAAGTTTTTGTTAATCATGAAGATGAAAATATCAAAAACAATAGAAAAAATCTTATTGGTCTAACATACCAAGCCTTTAAGAAAATAGCAGATATTAAAGAAATATCAATCTAATAACATGTCTCGTAAATTGGCTCTATAAGCCTAGTTTACGAGACTTTTTGTGCATGTGTATGTGAGTTTACTAAGTGTAGATTCTGAATGATTTAAGCTATATTTAAAGTAGTATTTCTTATAATTACAAATAAGTAACCAACCAGTTACTTTATTTCAAGGAAGCGTAATGGGAACTAAAGGCGAAGAAACTAAAAAGTGTATTTTACAAACTGCTGCAACTATGTTTTGGGAACACAGTTATAATTTGGTTAAAGTAGACCAGATTGTAAAAAAAGCACAAGTAAACAAAGCCTCTTTTTACCAATACTTTAAATCAAAAGAGCAGGTTGCATTAGACGGAATTGACTTTTTACAAAACATGTCTAGTGAGTTTCTTCTCAATCCTCAGTTAAATTCTGAGAAAAATCCAATTGCTAGATTAGAAGCATTTATTCATCTGGTATACGAGAAACAAAAAGAAATGCATGCTCATTCAGGTAAACTTTATGGATGTCCTTTTGTTAATATGTCCACAGAGTTGTCAAATGAGAATGAAGAGATGAGAGAGAAAATTGCGAATATTTTTCGTGGTTTTGAACAGTATCATCAAAAGATTTATGAAGAAGCAAAAGAGCAGGGACTTGTATCATGTGACCTTGAACCTGAGTTAGTGGGTAGACAAATAGTTGGAATACTAAATGGAGCATCGGTTAGTTCAAAGCTGAAAAAAAGACCTGAAGAGTTCTTAGATGCATTAATTACCATCAAGGTTTTAATTGGAGCAAAATAGCTCCTTTTTTTTAGATAAATAAGTAACTAACTGGTTAGATTTAAACGTAGGTGTTTGGTTTTGTTCTTTGGACTTATATACTTAAAAATATAACTAACTAGTTGGATATATAATATTTCTTCAGAATAAAGAAATATTATCGAAATGTATTTACTGCATAATAATATGTACTATTAGATGCAGTAAGTATAAAGTATAAGTGTTATGATTATAGATATTAAATAAAAGGAAATAAAATGAACAAAATAAATAGTTGGCTTGTCAGCTATAGTAACTTTGTAGTTAAATACAGATGGTTAGTACTTGTACTAGCACTTATCGTTGGTCTAGGAGCAGCATCAGGAGCTAGGTTTTTAGGCTTTAACAACGACTATAGAGTTTTTTTTAGTGATGACAATCCACAACTTCAAGCTTTTGAAAAGATGCAAAAAACATATACCAAGATTGACAATGTATTAATAGGAATTGTTCCAAAAGACGGAAAGGTTTTTACACAAGATACATTAGAAGCAGTTGAAAAATTAACTGCTGAGGCTTGGAAACTTCCTTTTGCATTAAGAGTTGATTCTATTAGTAATTTTCAATACTCTCGTGGAGTTGAAGATGACTTGATTGTTTCGGACTTAGTTGAAGGTGGAAAAAACTTTTCTCAAGAAGAACTTGATAGAGTTAAAAAAGTAGCACTTAATGAACCGTTTTTAATAAATCAGTTAATCAATAAAGATGCCTCCGTTACTGGAATAAACATCACTTTTCAGATGCCACAAAAAAGCAATGATGAAGCACCAATTGCTGTAAATGCTGTTAGAAAATTGGTTGCGGAAATTGAAAAATCTCATGATGTTGATATTAAATTAACAGGTGTTGTTGTACTTTCAAATGCATTTTTTGAAGCATCTATGTCAGATATGGGAACTTTAGTTCCTTTAATGTATTTAATTATTGTATTTGTTACTTTTTTACTATTACGTTCAATTAGTGCTACCTTTACTACTTTTGTTGTAATTGTTTTATCTATGATGAGTGGTATGGGAATTGCTGGGTACATGGGTATATTATTAACTCCACCATCATCAGCTGCCACAACTATTATCATGACATTGGCTGTTGCAGATTCTATTCACCTTTTAATAACTATGTTCTCATTGATGAGAAAAGGTCACAGTAAAAATGATGCAATCAAAGAGTCATTACGTATTAACTTTGGTCCAGTATTTTTAACATCAATTACAACTGCAATTGGGTTCTTATCTATGAATGCTTCAGATGCACCTCCATTTCACGACCTTGGAAATATCACTGCAATTGGAGTGATGATGGCATTTGTTTTATCTGTAACTTTACTTCCTGCACTTATGGCAATTTTACCAGCTAAGGCAAAAGGTGTTGATTCTAAACTTGTAAAAAGAATGGAAGGCTTATCAAAATTTATCATTGCTAAACAAAAGAGAATTTTTGTAGCTTCTATCGTTGGATCTGCAATTGTTTTAAGTTTTATTACCAGTAATAATTTAGAAGATAACTTTCTAGACTATTTTGATAAATCAACGGAGTTTAGACAAGATTCAGATTTTATCAATGAAAACCTTACTGGGGTTTACCAAGTTCAATACTCTTTAGAGAGCAAAACAAGCAATGGGGCATCAAATCCTTTATTTTTAGCAAATGTAGATGAATTTGTTGGGTGGTTAAGAACTCAGCCAGAAGTTCGACATGTAAATACAATAACCGATACCTTTAAAAGATTGAACAAAAATATGCATGGAGATAATCTTGATTATTACAAGCTTCCTGAAGATAAAGAGCTCTCAGCTCAGTTTTTACTACTGTATGAGTTGTCTTTACCATATGGTTTAGATTTAAATAACCAACTAAATATTAATAAGTCCTCTACTCAGTTAGTAGTAACCTTAGAAAACTCTGGGACAAAAGCACTTAAAAACTTCTCTGAGAGAGGAACTGCATGGTGGCAAGATCGTACTGGAGATCTTTCTTATGGAGTAGGGCCTACTGTTATGTTTGCTTATATTTCTGAGAGAAATATCAACTCTATGTTAGTGGGTACTTTATCTGCGCTAGTTGTGATTTCAATACTTATTATGTTTGCACTCAGAAGTGTAAAAATGGGATTTATCAGTCTTATTCCAAATCTTTTACCAGCTGGTTTAGCATTTGGTATTTGGGGATTAACAATAGGAGAAGTTAATGTTGCTGTTTCTATGGTAACTGGTATGACTTTAGGAATCGTAGTAGATGATACAGTTCATTTTTTGAGTAAGTATCTTCGAGCTAGAAGAGAGCAAGGGATGAATGCACCTGAGGCTGTTAGTTATGCCTTTAGTACTGTTGGAGTTGCTATTGTTACTACTTCAGTTATATTAGTAGCTGGATTTATGGTCTTAGCACAATCTACGTTTGGTATGAACTCGTCAATGGCTCTGTTAACAGCGATTGCAATTGGAATGGCACTACTTGCTGATTTCTTTTTATTGCCAGTGTTACTTTTACAACTGGATAAAAAAGCTATTGCTAAAAGTAGTAATCCGTTAGAAGATTTAGAAAGAACTATCGAAGAAAAATTAGAAGAAAACTTAGAAACATCAAAGGAGTATGCTTATGTTAAGTCTACATCAAAATAAAAAAATCACTTCTCCAGTTATAACAGCCCTATTAGTAGGGTTGTTATCAAGCTTTGCTTTTGGTAGTACACCTGAGGAACGAGGACTAGAAATCGCTATAGAAGTAGATAAAAGAGACAACGGTTACAATGATTCTACATCAACGCTTGAAATGATATTAGGAAATAAGTACGGTGAGTCAACGACGAGAACTATGCGTAATAAAACTCTGGAACAACCAGATGATGGAGACAAGAGTCAAATCACTTTTGATAATCCAAGAGATGTAAAGGGTACCTCATTTTTATCATATACCCACAAAAAAGGTAGTGATGATCAGTGGTTATACCTACCAGGACTAAAACGTGTAAAGAGAATCTCTTCAAGTAATAAATCAGGACCTTTTATGGGAAGTGAATTTGCTTTTGAAGATATCTCATCACAAGAAGTTGAAAAATATACTTATAAGTATCTAAAAGAAGAAACTCTTAATGGAAGAGATACTTACGTACTTGAAAGAGATCCTGTTGATCCAAAATCTGGCTATACAAAACAAAACGTTTGGATTGATAAAGAACGGTACATTGCTATGAAAATAGATTTTTATGATAGAAAGTCATCTTTGTTAAAAACCTTAACTATTACTGACTATAAACAATATTTGGACAAATTTTGGAGAGCGGACAAATGGGAGATGGTAAATCATCAAACAGGAAAAACTACGATTCTAAATTATTCGAAATGGAATTTTAAAACAGGTTTAAAAGATAAACATTTTACTAAAAACTCTTTAAAAAGAAGTAGATAGTCGTGAAAAAAAGTATAGTATTTTCTACACTTTTATTGGCAGGGGTATATTCCTTTGCCAGTGAAATAACGGGTTATATTGGTCTTGAAGGAAGAGGGTTTCTTGATAATCCTATCCATGAAAACCAAAAGAATAATTCTCTTTCAACATCTCTTAGTTTAGAGTACTTTCATGACTTTGAAGATGACAATGAAAGAATTGTAGCAACTGGATATGCGCGAAAAGATTCAAGTACAGATGGTAGAGATCATTTTGATATTTCTGAGCTGTATTGGTGGAAGGGCTATGATGATTTTGAACTCTACATTGGAGTAAGAAAGGTCTTTTGGGGAGTAACTGAAACAAGTCATTTGGTTGATGTTATTAACTCAAGTGATAGTGTGGAAAATATTGATGGAGAAGATAAACTGGGTCAACCAATGGTTTCTTTGTTATATGAGCAAGATTGGGGTACGGTTGAGCTTTTTTCCTTAACTGGATTTAGAGAGCCTACTTATCTTGGAGCTAATGATAGATTACGCTCAGAGTTAATTGTAGAGAAAGACTTGACTACATATGAGTCATCACAAGAAGAAAAGCACATAGATTTTGCTGCTAGATATAGTCATGTTCTAGGAGACCTTGATCTTGGACTCATCTATTTTAATGGTACTTCTAGAGAAGCAGAATATAACAAGAAATCAGTAGAGGGTAAAGACGTACTTGCAGCACACTATAATCAAGTAGAAATCTTTGGAACTGATATTCAGTTAACCAAAGGAGATTATCTTTGGAAACTAGAAGCAACACACACAAAACCCAAAAGTGATTCTTCTTATTTTTCACAAGTGGGTGGGCTTGAGTATACTTTTGTTGGACTAGCAAACAGTGATGCTGACTTAGGTATTTTTATGGAGTATCAATTTGACGAGAGAGATCATGCTTTTGGTCAAAATGATTTAGCATTAGGAACAAGACTTGTGCTTAATGATACTCAAAGTACCGAGTTTATAGGTGCTGTTACCCAAGACCTTGATAATAAAACAAAATTTATTTCTTTAGAAGCCACAAGACGCTTAACCGATACATGGAGTATTGAAAGTGAACTAAGAGTTTTTACCTCAGTTGATTCTGATGATTCTTTATATGATCTACGAGAAGATGATTATTTACAAGTATTATTTAAAAGATACTTCTAGGCTTATTAACTGTTTACTGATGTAAGTAGTGTACTCTGCAACCCTGAATTGGTATAATAATGTTAATTAATTATTAAATCCTAATTAAGATTATTTAATCTAAAAATTAAATATAAGGATTCTACAATGAACAAAGAAAAAAAGATTCGTGTTAAAAATGCAATACTAGGTGCTTTAGTTGCTGATGCAGCATCACTTGGATTACATTGGATATATAGTCAAAGTCAAATTAGTAATTTAGAGCCAAGTAAACCTGAATTTCATGCTCCAAATGAAAGTGATTATGAAAATGGTGTTGGTTATTTTGCTCATAAAAATAAAAAAGTTGGTGAGTTATCACATTATGGAGAACAAGTAATGGTTTTATTACGTTCATTGGTATCTAACAATGGAGTATATGATAAAACACACTATGAAGATTCTTTTAGAGAACATTTTGGTTATGGCGGAGCTTATGTAGGCTATATAGACCATCCTACACGAGATACTCTTGATAACATTGCAAGAGCTGAGATTCAAGCAGTTGAAGATTCTAAAAAAATCCCTTTTGATGGAGATGAAAATACACAACATATGATGATAACAAAAGTTCTTGCCAATATGAAACAGGCAAAAGGACAAAAATTATATGAAAAAGTTGAAGAAGCAGTTAGGGTAACTCATGATGATGACGATATGGTTGAGTATTCATTTAAATTAATCAAAATAATGGAAGGTTTAAGTGATTTCTATGGTGCAAATGATGAACAACTACCGGCAATCTCTAAATTACCAGCATTAGTAGCTATGTACGCGGGTAGCCAAGAATTAGAAGAAGTTGTCGAATCAGCAGTACGAGTAACAAATCATAATGACTTAGCAGTTGAATTTGGCAAAGCAGCTGCACATATACTTGAAGCAGTAATACAAAATGATGACTCGAAAAATGAACTTGAAGCTTCTTATACAAAAACTAGTCCAGTTGTTAGTAGACTAATAGATGAAGTTTTATCACATAAAGATGAAGAAACAATAACTGTCAGTAAAAAAACTGGAACAAGTTGTAATTTGGTTATTGGTATTCCAATTATTGTACACAATCTAACAACATCACAATCTTATACTGAAGCAATAAGAAAAAATATTTATGTTGGAGGAGATTCTTGTGGCAGATCTATTTTATTGGGTGCTGTACTTGGTGCATCATATGGTAGTGATGGAGAGAACGGAATTCCATCAGAGTGGATTGAAAAACTAAAACAAAAAGAAGAAATATACGAGCTAATTGAGAAATTAGTAAATTTTTCTTAATATTTATTTTACCACAAGCTATATATCAACCTAAACAAAATAAATAGAGATTATTATCAGCCGAAATTAGTAATATTTTGTTAAAATACAATTCATAAAATGCAATCAATATTTTATGAAAAATATGTCTCTAATATGCTTAAAATATTAGAGATCTAATAAGGCGAATAATTAGTATAATGCAATATATAGTAACAAACATCCCTCTTAACAAAGTAGAAATTTAATATGTTTTTAAAAGATGAGTGGACACAACAAGAACTTTATAAATATACTAAAGAGTTAGAAAAAGAAGGTAGAGACGTAGTGTTGGTTGATACTATTTTAAAACCTTTGGAAAAAATAGAAACCATCACTTACGACCCTTTTAAGTTAAAAGAAATGCCTACTAATACTGTCTTTGTATTTTACTGCGACACAGGAAAGATGTCCAAAGAACGGTTGAACTTCTATAAGTCTAAGTTACCCAATCATACTTGTATCAGTTTAAGAGGTGGCCGAGCTTATTGGAGACCCAATTACTCTTTGCAAGAAGAAATCAATAAGAATATGTAAGTATGATTTATGATTACGTAATTGTAGGTGCGGGTATTGCTGGGAGCAGTGTATCTTACTTTCTACACGAAAAAGAACAAAATAAAAACATACTTATTCTAGACAGACACTCTAATTGTGCAAAAGGTGCCAGTGGCGCTGCTGGTGCATTTTTATCACCACTTTTAGGTAAACCCAACAAACTAAAAAACCTTGTAAATAAATCTTTGATATTTAGTACAAAACTATACCAAGACATTGCTCCTAGTTTTATCATCAAGAGTGGAGTTGAGAGAATACCTAAAAATGTGGAAGACGAAAAAAAGTTTTTATCATATATGGAGTTTAATGATTTTGAATATGAGATGAAAGATAAAGGCGCTTTTTTTCCTATTGGATCTAAAGTAAATAGCTTTGAGATTTGTCAGGTATTATCAAAAAAATCAAATAAAAAATATAACTATGAAGTGAAACATATCCAGTATGTGGACAATACATGGATAATAAATGATGAAATAAAAACCAAAAAGTTAATACTAACAACTGGTGCAGATGTATCGCTTTTAGAGGAGTATTACTATAACATACGTGGAGTTTGGGGTCAACGAATTGATGTTAAAACATCTACAAAAGTAACTCATAACTACCATAAAGAGTGTTCTATTTCTGTAAGTGAAAATAGTATAGATAAAGAGGGGTTGTATACATCTACTATTGGTGCAACTCACCACCGTTTTGACTGTAATAGCGAGTCTTATCTTGATTGTCTAAAGAAAGAGAACATTCTTGATTGCGCGAACTTTGAATACACCAAAGAGGTCTATAACAACGATACACAAAAGTTACTCAAATTGGCTTCAGAAATATTGGACTTAAAAGATCTTCATGTATCGGATATAAAAGTAGGCGCAAGGGCTTCAAGTGTTGACTTCTTTCCAATGGTAGGCAAATTGATAAATGCCCATGAAACCATAAGTAAATTTCCATACATAATCAACGGTACGCATGTGCAAAAAGAAAGATATGCCTGCTACGAAAACTTATATGTACTAAATGGTGTGAGTGGAAGAGGTTTTGTTCTCTCTCCTTACTTGGCATCACAACTGGTTGATTTTATCGTAGATGAAAAAGAACTTGAAGATGAGATTACAGTTCATCGTTTATTTACCAGATGGGTACGAACAAAAAAAGCAAAAGAAATAGTCTCAAAAGAGGGCTATTTAAAATAGCAAAATTTAAAAATAGGTATTAGAGGAATTAGAATGTTAAAAGTTATAAATTTAATTTTATTTACTATTGCTGTGATTGTTGGAATTACAGTTCTTACTGTGGATAAACCAGCAGAACAAACACACGTAGGTGAAACAAAAACAATAAAAGTAAGTCCTGTTAAATTGTCTTTGAATTATTTTCCTAATAGTGTTGAAGTTGTAGGAAAAGAAAATCCAGTGAAAAAAAACCAACTATTTTCAGTAAGTTCAAAAACATTACTTATCGTTGGAAACCATGACAGTATGTCTGTAATTAAAGACCTCCAAAAACACTTTGACATAAAAATTCCCTACGTAATGGTTGCCAATATTTCCAATGCTCCATGGTTTATTAAAAAATGGGCAATTCCAGGAAAACTAGAGGAATTAACACAAGGTGTTGATGCTCCTATGATTTTTGATAATGAAGGTTTTGTGGTACGTGCCTTGGCTTTAAATAACACAGAAGCAACTAAATATTTTGTTTACATAGTAAGTGCAAATGGAGATATCACCAATGTGTATACAGGAAAAGTAAAAGAGGGTGCTTTAGAAAACGGCATCACAGATGAACAGAGCAAAGCTTCCCTTGCACCTATCATGGAGTTTTTAAACTAATTTGATATAAGTCTGATATAATAGTTTATGAATTTTATAAAACAAAATTGGAATAAACTATTTATCTCCCTCTTTTCTCTCCTTTCTATCATCTTGGCATTTACTTTTGTCTTTGATATCAAAGGTAAAGAGTTAATAGACGATTCCTTTTCTCAGGCAGTTATTGTTTTTGGAAGTGCAAAAGCACTCAATGCTGTTGTCTCTCTAGCCCAAGGTACAGAGCTTGATCTTCCCTTTTTAACCATTGCTATTGGACAAATACTTGATCCCATCAACGATTTGATTGAACAATTCTCACTGGTGATGTTAGCAAGTATGACATCACTTGGAATTCAAAAAATTCTTATGAACTTTGTCACCAGCAGTTTTTACAATATCCTTTTAACTTCTTTTGTTCTAATTTTAAACTTGTGGTTATTTATTCGATTTACTAAAGATGAAAAGTTTCGCTTGCTTTTTTTTAAAGTAACTGTCATTTTAATTTTCTTACGTTTTGCAGTACCTTCAATCTCTTTTATCAATGAGTTGGCATATGACAGTATTGTTAAACCAGCTTATAATATCGAAAAACTCAATAAAAATATTATAGGTGTAACTGAAAAAGTATCTGAAGTGATGCATGAAACCACTACCCAAAAAGAAGAAAAATCACTGATAACAAAATTTACAGAGAAACTAGACTCCCAATACTACACACAAAAAGTAGATGCCTATAAAAAGGCAGTTGAAAACTCTAGTGAGTATATCGTTGCTTTAATCATCGCTTTTGTATTTCAAACCATATTTCTACCCATCATCTTTTTATTTTCTCTGTATCATTTAATCAGGGGAATATTTAACGTTGGAAAATAAACAGTGTATCAAAAGTTTAAATACATAAAAAAAGGCTAGGGTTTAAAACCTAGCCTTTTTTAGTGTAGAAGTACTTTCTATCCAATAATTGAATTTAAAGTCGCAGATGGTCTCATGATTAGCTCTAACGCTTCATCGTTAGCTAAGTAATACCCATCAGTGTTTTGTGCAGGACCTTGTGCAGCGTTTAACTCACCAACAATTTTTGATTCATTTGAAGTTAATGATTCAGCAATTGGAGCAAACTCAGCACTTAACTCAGCGTTGTCAGCTTGTTTAGCTAACTCTTGAGCCCAGTACATACCAAGGTAGAAGTGACTACCTCTATTATCTAGTTCACCAGTTTTTCTAGATGGTGATTTGTTTTCTTGTAAAAATGTAGAAGTTGCATCATCTAAAGTTTTCGCAAGTACCAATGCTTTTGCATTGTCTTGAGTATTTCCAAGGTGCTCTAGTGAAGCTGCAAGTGCCATGAACTCACCTAAAGAATCCCATCTTAAGTGATTTTCTTCTTGTAATTGCTCAACATGTTTAGGTGCAGAACCACCAGCACCAGTTTCAAATAATCCACCACCTTGCATTAATGGTACAATTGATAACATTTTTGCAGAAGTTCCTAGTTCTAAAATCGGGAATAAGTCAGTATTGTAATCTCTTAAAACATTTCCAGTTACAGAAATAGTATTTAAACCTTTTCTCATTCGCTCTAAAGATTTTTTAGTAGCATCAACTGGTGCCATGATAGTGATATCTAAACCAGAAATATCATGAGTTGGAAGGTATGCATTTACTTTTTTAATCATTTCAATATCGTGTGCTCTGCTGTCATCTAACCAAAAAATTGCAGGAGTATTAGAAAGTCTAGCTCTGTTTACTGCAAGTTTAACCCAGTCTTTGATTGGTTCATCTTTTGCTTGACACATTCTGAAGATATCACCTTCTTCAACGTCAAATGCAAATACTTCACTTCCAGATTTGTCAGTTACAACTATTTTACCAGTTCCAGCTGCTTGGAAAGTTTTGTCATGTGAACCATACTCTTCAGCTTTTTGAGCCATAAGACCAACATTTGGAACCGTACCAATTGTTGTAACATCAAGTGCTCCATTTTCTTTACAATCAGCAATAACTGCTTTGAAAGATTGTGCATAACATCTATCTGGAATCATAGCAATAGTGTCTTCAGTTTTATCGTTTTCATTCCACATTTTACCACCATCTCTAATCATAGCTGGCATAGATGCATCAATAATAACATCAGAAGGTACATGTAGGTTTGTGATACCTTTGCTCGAGTTTACCATTGCAAGTTTTGGTTGAACAGCATAAACAGAAGCAATATCAGCTTCAATTTGAGCTTTAGTATCAGCATCTACAACTTCCAGTTTAGAATATAAGTCACCCAAACCATTGTTAAAGTTAACACCTAATTTAGAAAATAAAACTCCGTGTTTCTCAATAAGGTCTTTGAAATATACTTTAACTGCAAATCCAAACATAATTGGATCAGATACTTTCATCATCGTAGCTTTTAAGTGAAGAGATAATAATACATTCTCATCTTTTGCTCTTTGAATTGCATTAGCATAAAACTCTTGTAATGCTTTTGCACTCATGCTAGTTGCATCAATGATTTCACCAGCAAGTACAGCAGTACTAGCTTTTAGTACAGTTTCGCTACCGTTTGCGTCAACAAATGCGATTTTTAAATTATCAGCAGCATCAAAAGTTTTTGATAGTTCAGCTCCATAAAAGTCATTTGCACTCATATGCGCTACATCAGTTTTAGAATCTTTCTTCCATTCACCCATTTTGTGAGGATTGTTTTTTGCGAAGTTTTTAACAGCACCTGGTGCTCTTCTGTCTGAGTTACCTTCTCTTAATACTGGGTTAACAGCTGATCCAGTAATTTTAGAATATCTAGTAGTTACTTCATCACTTTCGTCATAATCAGGAATATTGTAACCTTTAGCTTGTAACTCAGCAATTGCAGCTTTCAATTGTGGAATAGAAGCAGATACATTTGGAAGTTTAATGATATTTACATTTGGGTCTTGTGTTAATTCACCTAACTCTGCTAAATAATCTTTAACTTTTTGATCTTCTTTTAAATTCTCAGGGAAGTTAGCAATGATTCTTCCTGCTAATGAGATATCTTTGCTTACCATTTCAATACCAGAACTTTTTGTAAAAGTTTTAATAATTGGTAATAATGAGTAAGTTGCTAATGCAGGTGCTTCATCGACTTTTGTATAAATGATTTTTGACATATGGATTCCTTGAGTTTTATTTATATGGCGTATATAATAGCATTGATTATATTTGTAACTAATGAAATCTTAAGGTTTTAGAATAGGTTTTTATTTATTGTTTCATTTCTGCACAGTGTTAGTTTACATTGTTCCACAATGACTTAACTGATTTTACTTTTTGATTCGATTTCTTTTTGACGAAAACTGCCTTTTCTTCGGTGGTTAACCTTTTTTTAGCTTTGACTTTTTTTACATTTTTTTTAGATATAGTAGGGGTTTTCCGTCGTTTATTTTTACGAATATTGTTCACATGAGCCTTATAATTGTCGCTAAATATGTGACTTTTTGTAACATTATCCTTTACGAAATAGAGATAATTTGTCTTAGATGGAAAAATGGCATGCTTGATAGAAGTTAAACTCACTGCACAAATTGGACTTGTGGGTATGCCTTTATTTTTGTAGGTATTATAAGAAGACAAATCAGTTTTGATTTTAGCTCTTGTAACTTTAGTGTGGGAAAATTCGCCATAATTTAAAGTTCCATCCATTTGTAATCTCATTTTTTTCTTAAGTCTATTATGGATCACACTGGAAACCAAGGGCATCTCTTTATTATTTGCAGCTTCTTTTTGGATAATGGAAGCAATAGTTATATAATAATACCACTTCTTTTTATTGTAAGCACCAAATATTTTGGTACTAAATTCTTTATATCTTTTGTTGGTATAGTTGATCAAATAGAACATGAGATGTTCTTCATCCATGCCTAAAGGTAGTTTATAAGTTTCAGCTAGGATATTTCCATCTGTTTTATAAGAAAATTTGTCATAACTTTCTTGTAGTTTCTCACGAGAAAGATTGAGTTTGGATGCCAACTCATTTAAAAAGAAATATGAAGTCTCACCTGGTATCAAGGTGATGGTTTTTAGTGCTGCTTTTGAGATGGTGAGTTTATGTAAAAAATCACCCTTAGTCATCTCTTCATCTTTTAAGTCAATCCAGCCACTTTGAGGATACCCAAAAGAACGTACAACAAATAGATCTAGGGTGTTCATTTCATATCCACTTTTATTTAAGTATGTTATAATTGATTCTGTACTGCCTTTGGGAATAAAAATTACTTTTGTCGAATATAAAGGCTGAGACAAATAAAATAAAACAGCGATACTAGCTACAAGGAACACTTCTATAATGTATAGAAAACTTATTACATATTTACTTTTCATCAGTTCCTTACTCTTTGCTTTGTTATTTTTCCTGTTTGAAGGTATAACTATTAAGACAGTTTCTCTTCCAGGTATTAAAATTAAGCAATTGTATATTAAATTGGATAAAAAGCTTATATTAGATGCTGAAGAAATCATAATCCAAAAACAATCAAATGTTACAAACTCTTTAGAAAACATCAAAAAAGATGTTTACAAGATACCTCTTTATTTAGATTATTTTCAAACAATACATATTGAAAAGCTACAAATTGATGGAAACGAATTTGTTATTGCTATCAATGATGATATATTTTTTATTGACAACAAGTTTATCAACGTTGCTGCAAAACCTACCTTTAGTAAAGATAGAATTTCTTTGAAACTTTACTCTTTATATTTAAAAGATAAAAACATACTATTAAGAGGGGATGTTCTAATTGATTATAACAAAGAAGAAATGTTATTTAATGGAGCATATGGACGAAATGACTTAAACGGTGACTTGGTCTTTAAAGCAAACAATGACTATTTTGACTTTAGTATTGACTCAAAAGATCTTACTGATATCAAATTTGTAAAAGACTTTGTTGATTTAGATGAAACCATTGAAAAATGGATGTATTCAAATGTTTTAGGTACGTATAGATTAGAAAACCTAACAGGACGATTCTCCACAAGAAACTTTCAGCCTTTGTTAAAAAGCTTTAAAGCAAAAGCCACCATCACAAAAGGGAAAATTAGATTTCATGATGATTTAGATTATATTAACACTGATATGGTCACAGTAAGATTTGAAAATGATAACTTGTATTTTGATTTACTCAATCCAACTTATAAAGACATAGATATAAACGGAAGTAATGTTGTTATTTATAATATCAATGGTGAGGGCTCAAATATAGATGTGAATTTAGTCACTAAAAGTAAGCTCAATAATGATGTCTTAGATATCATCGCAGCTTATGGTGCAAAACTCCCAATAGTACAACTAGATGGAGAGACTGATTCAAAGCTTACCATCAATGTAGACTTTCAAACCTCGGTAGTATCTACAAGCGGTGTATTCAAAACTAAAAAAGCAAAGTTTAGACTCAAGGAACTTGAGTTTGAAGCTTCAAATGGGACTGTAGTCTTAAAAGATAATATTGTTCATATTCAAAACACACAAGTAAACTACAAGCAGAATTTAGAAGCCTCGTTGGATTTGATTATTGATACTAGTACTTCAAGTGCGAGTGGAAACACCAAAATCAATTACCTAACTATTAAAAGTGACAAACAAGATATTGTCAATATTGCCAATGAAAGTACTTCCTTAAGCGTTGACTATGCAGCTGATGTGAACGTCATCTTAGATGAGCTGGCAACTACTGTTAACATAAATGATAGAACCATTGATGTGCATATGAGTAATCTAGAAAAACTTTATCCCAGCTCTGAACTGCTACAAAACTTAGGGGTCAACTATGGAGAGATGTCACTATATATCCATACTCTTGATGATATAAAATTCAAAGCAGATGTATTTAAACTGGATTTACCTTTAAAAAGAGATGGAGAGTTTCTAACGCGACTTAAAGTAGAAGGGGCTATTGTAGATGGTATCACTACTGCACATACCCATGATAGCAAGATACAACTACATATGACTCCTGATATTATTGATCTAGAAGTTAATGAAACTGACTTGGTGATTGACTCAAAAAATACAGGTTTGCATAAAGTGAACCAAACTTTAAAGTTGTTGTTTAACAAATCAAATATAACCATCAATGATGAATACTCTTTTGATGTGGACAACTTTAATCTCATGAAAAATAAAGAGAACTTATCTCTATCAGGAGATATACTTAATCTTGATCTACCGTTACTGAAAGATGGAAAGAAACTTGATGTCTTAAATATTGTTGGGAATTATCGTGATAATATACTAGATATTCATACCAAAGATGAAAATCTTTATTTTAAAATAAACGCTGATGAAAAAATAATCGTTACCCTGAAAAATATTGATGTGTTATATGATAACAAAGGTGATGAAGACACAGATGATAAAAACATCGTTTTAAATGGTGTTAATTCCAGTATCATTATCAATGAAAAGTTTAAACTCTTATCCGATAAATATAACTTGGTACTCAATAATAAGAAGATCTCTTTTGATTCTTTTTATAAAGACAGTTTAATCAATCTAAAACAAGGTGATGATGGCCTAAAAGCCATCAAAGGAAAAAACTTAAGTAGTGAGCTTATTAATACATTTTTAACCAAAGAACTGCTTACAGGAGGTACTGTAAATCTTGAAGCAAATGGTTTTAATAATAAACTTGAAGGTGATATTGTATTTACAGATAATAAAATCAAAAACTTAGCCTTCCTGACCAATCTGATACTATTTTTAAATACCTCTCCTATCCTTATCAACCCTTTGTTTGTACTGCCAACTGCAATTGATATTGCTGCGAATCAAGGAGTGTCTACAGATGGATACTTTATCAAAAATGGTAATGTGAAGTTTGTGTATGATCTAGATACAGACATTTTTAATGCTACAAAAATCGATACAAAAGGTGCTACGGTTGACTTTGATGGTCATGCAGTACTTAATTTTAAAAACTCAACGATTATTTCAACTATGAACGTAGGTTTTTTAAAGACTTATACCAATCTGGTAAAAGAGATTCCTGTTTTGGGATATGTATTGTTAGGTGATGACAAAAAAGTAACTACTAAAGTGGACATTAGCGGAGATTTGGAGAAGCCTGAATATAAAACAAATATCATAAAAGATGGAGCAAGTTTACCTCTGGATTTATTAAAAAGAATTATCAATCTTCCCAAAAAAGCAATAGATTCAATTACTAAATAATTGATTAGATTCAATTACTGATGATTGAATCATGCATACATAATATATACCAAATCAAATGATTTGGTATTATTCATTTCTTAACACATCAATCACATCAATGTTTGTAGCCTTTTTAGCAGGGTAATATGATGAAAGAATCACAATCACAACTGCACCTATTAAAATAGAAAAGAAGTCAGTGTTTGAAAGTACTAAGGGTAACTTTGAAGTTCCATATACATCTGCTGGTAATGAGATGATATTGAAGTTATCTAAGATATAAATACCTAAAAACCCCAAACCAACTCCAAGGGCAATCCCTCCAAAACCAACAATCGTACCCAGTCTTAAAAAAATACTTTTAATCTCTTTTTTAGAAGCACCCATAGATAAAAGTAGGGCAATCTCTTTTCTTCTACTCATAACAGTCATTAGAAGAGAGCTGATGATGTTAAGAGAAGCTATTAGGATGATTAGCATCAGTACTATAAAAAGTGCTTTCTTCTCCATCTCCATTGCTGCAAAGAAGTTACCGTTTTGTTGCCACCATCCTACAATCCCAGCATTATGTTCTTGGAGTACTTCTTTTAATAGAACGATATCATTAAATGCATCATCAGAGTAGATATGAATACCATCATAGGTATCCTTGTCTTTTTTCAATAGGGTTTGAAGTGCTTCGATGGTTGTGTACATATAGGCTTTATCGTAGGCATTTAGTCCTGATCTAAAAGTATTTTTATATTTAAATCTTTTCATTTTAGGCATCATAGAAAAACCACTTGGATCAATAGTCGTAAAATATAGTGTCATCTTTTCATTTGGACTTAAATAAAGTTTGTCTTTTATTCCTTGGCCTAAAATGATGTCGTACTTTCCAATCTCAGTGTCTTGAGCTGCTTTTTTATAAATAGCGTTTATCTTCATCTCTTTTTCTTTGTTCACACCAAAGATAACTCCACCACTCATAGTGTCACCATTTTGAATAATAGCTTGTGATGATAAGTAGGGTGAAAATTGTAGGTTTGGAAACTTTTTTTCAAGAGTATCTAGAAGGTATTTGTCAACAGAGCCTTCAAATTTAGGATAAATAGATAAAGGATAGTTCATAGTAAATAGTTTGTCTTTAAACTCTTTTGCTGTTCCATTCATGATGGCCATTGATACGATGAGTACCATCACTCCAACTGCAACACCCACAAAAGCCAAGATAGCACTGATGGATATAAAAGGATTTTTATGATCAAATTTTAAGTATTTTTTTACGATAAAGTTAACGAGTTTTGTATTCATTGGAGGTTTTGGCACCTTTTTGTTAAGTTTGATTAGTGCACATTATAATTACAAGTGCCCTAGGGACAATGTTGCGTGAGTAACGAAGCTAATCGTTACTCAGAAGTAGCATGATTACTGGGCTAAGACTCCTCTTTTAGGACCACTCTTACCATGACATTGTTTGTATTTTTTACCACTACCACAAGGGCAAGGTTCATTTCTAGCGATTTTTTTCTCAATCACTGGAACATGTTCGTCAAGATTTGTTGAGTGTTGTTCATTGCTCTCACCCATATTAGAAACCATTTGATCTAACATCTCTTTGTCTTTATTATCTTGTGATTCATCTCTTAGTTGTACTGTAAATAAAATCTTGATAATTTCAAACTTGATTGAAGAGATTAAGTCAATAAACATATTATAACTCTCTTTTTTGTACTCAACCAATGGATCTTTTTGATTATACCCTCTAAGCCCAATTCCTGTTTTAAGAGTATCCATAGAGTATAAGTGCTCTCTCCATGCATTGTCAAGAATTTGAAGATATAAAATTCTCTCTATTTCACTTCTTTGGTCTGGTGCTGCTGCACTCATTTTATCAGTATAAACTGTTTTAACAATATTAAGTAGTTTTTCTTCACATTGATCAAATGATTCAGCTTTAACATCTTCTTCTGTGATGATTAGGTTTAAATCTTCTCTGATTTTTGCAATAACAGCTTCATAGTTGTAGTCTTCAGTTGGCATACCATCTAAAATTTCTGCATTTGCTAAAACATTTCCAACATATTCAACTCTATTTTCATCAAGTTTTTCACCAATGTTAAATTCTGGATCTAATAGGTCGTTTCTAAATGCATAGATTACCAGTCTCTGTTTGTTGGCAACATCATCATACTCTAAAAGATGTTTTCTACTTTCAAAGTGCATTGTTTCGACTTTTTTCTGTGCATTTTCAACTGCACGTGTAACCATTTTAGACTCGATATGTTCACCTTCTTCAATACCTAATCTTTCCATGATACCTTTGATTTTATCACTTCCAAAAATTCGAAGTAAGTTATCTTCTAAACTTAAGTAAAATTGAGACTCACCAACATCACCTTGACGTCCTGATCTTCCACGAAGCTGATTATCAATACGTCTACTTTCATGTCGCTCAGTACCAATAATAGCCAGACCACCAAGAGCTAAAGTCTCGTCTGATAATTTAATATCAACACCACGACCTGCCATGTTTGTGGCAATTGTAACTGCGCCAAGTTTTCCAGCATCAGAGATGATCTTACCTTCTTGTTCATGCTGTTTTGCATTTAGAACTGTATGAGGTATCTTTGCAGCTTTTAAAAGCTTGTGTAGATGCTCTGATTTTTCAATAGAACCCGTACCAACAAGAACTGGTTGACCTTTTTTGTTGTACTCTTGGATTTTTTTACAAGCAGCTTCAAATTTTTCTCGTTCACTTTTGTAAATCAAGTCGTTTTTATCTTGTCTAGTTACTGCTACATTTGTAGGAATAGAAACAACGTCCAGCGAGTAAATCTCAGCAAACTCAGTTGCTTCTGTTTGTGCTGTTCCTGTCATACCTGCAAGTTTTTCATACATTCTAAAGTAGTTTTGGAATGTAATATCTGCAAGTGTTTGTGACTCATCTTGAATTTTAACTTCTTCTTTTGCTTCAAGCGCTTGGTGAAGACCTTCTGAAAATCTTCTCCCTTCACTTAATCTTCCTGTAAACTCATCAACAATGATTACTTCGTTGTCTTTTACAACATAATCAACATCTTTTACAAAAATATAGTTTGCTTTTAATGCTTGATCTAGATGATGAGATAACAGTGCATTTTCTAAAGAATATAAGTTATCTACTTCAAATAGTTTCTCTGCATTTGTAATACCACTCTCTGTTAAGATAACTGATTTGTTTTTCTCATCAACGGTAAAGTCACCAGTTGAGACAGGATTTTCGCCTGCATTCTTAGGCTCAATTACTTCACCACGTTCTAGTTTCATAGCAATATCATGAGATTTTAGGTAGTTTTCACTTTTGTGATTGGTTGGTCCTGAGATAATAAGAGGTGTTCTTGCTTCATCAATCAAAATTGAATCCACTTCATCCACGATTACAAACTGGTGATGTGTTTGAACTTTTTCTTCTAGATCATATCTCATGTTATCTCTTAAAAAGTCAAATCCAAATTCATTGTTTGTACCATAAGTGATATCTGCTTTGTATTGTGCTTTTCTTTCTTCTTCTTCATGAGTAGTCCCAAGAATAGCTCCAACGCTATAACCTAAGAAGTTATATAAAGGAGTTAACTCAGCTGCATCTCTGCTTGCAAGATAATCATTTACTGTAACAACATGAACACCTTTTCCAGAAAGTGCATTTAGAGCAACTGCTAAAGAACCAACCAAAGTTTTACCTTCACCTGTTTTCATCTCAGCAATTCTTCCATCATGTAAAACCATACCACCAATCATCTGAACATCATAGTGTCTTAATCCTAGTGTTCTTTTACTGGCTTCTCTTGTGATGGCAAAAGAATCATATACTACATCGTTTAAAGTTTTTTCACCATTTTGAACTTGAGACTTCAGTTCTTCAAATGCTGCTTTTAACTCTTCATCACTCATAGCTTCATACTTAGCTTCAAGTGCATTTATTGCTAATGCTTTACTTTTATATCGTTTTACTTCTTTATCATTTTTTGTTCCGAAAATTTTTGAAAAAATATTTAACATAAAATAAAATCCTTTTTGTTATAATGCGAAGATTATATTGAAAAAAAGGTTAAAATATGTTTTATAAGTGTACGTTTATGCTGTTGTTTTTGATAAGTTCGAGTTTATTTGCTAACAATATAGAAGATTTGAAGACTTTTGAGGCAAAATTCACTCAAATTATTCTCAACAATGCCAACAAAAAGATTGAATATACAGGAAAGATTTATATCAAAGAACCCTCACAAATCGTGTGGAAGTACCAATCACCTATCATCAAAAATGTTTTTATCAACAAAGATTTTGCCATCATAGATGAGCCAGAATTAGAACAAGCTATTTTTACAACATTAAAAAAAGAAATCAATATTGTAAAACTTTTAAAAACGGCTAAAAAAATAGATGACAATATGTATATCACAAGATCAAATGACATCGATTTTAAATTAAAAATAGAAAACAGAAGAATCAAATCCATCCAATATCAAGATGAAATAGAAAATGACATCACAATCATCTTCTCAGATATTCTTCAAAATCACAAACTGGATGAATCAAACTTCAACTTTGATCCACCAGAATACTACGACATAATACGAAAATAAGTATAGCTTGGTTATACTCGCGCTTTAGGTACAACAGATAATAGCTTGGAGCAATCCAAGAGGAAAGTCTGGGCTGCCGTGAAGTAGGGTTCCATAGAGAGAATGGCTAGAGTAATCTAAGGGATAGTGCAACAGAAAGTATATCGCCACTTTAAGAAAACACCGTGCATTTATGTATGATGTTTTTTGTGGTAAGAGTGAAACGGAGAGGTAAGAGCTCCCCAGTGTTTTGAGTAATCATTACAGCTATGTAAACCCAACCCGCAGCAAGAAGAGATGGTAATAAACTTCACAATTTATTCTCTTCGCTAGAGCCTTAAAGTAATTTAGGGCCTAGATAAATTATTATCGTAAACAAAACTCAGCTTATAGTTGTGCCTAATTACAACAACTAGATAAAGTTACTAAAAGAGATTCCGGTCATGCTTGAAGCAAAAGAGATTATAGAACAGTCTTAAGTAAGTAATTTATTAATTTTAATGAATAACTTAGCAATACTTATTATTTATAAATATCTTGCGTGATTACTACACTGTTATCATTATCAATGAGCGTGAGTTCATTATCAAGTATATTACACTGTATATTCATAGAACGATTAGTGAGTAACTCAATATCACCATCAATATTTAGATATATTATTTGAAGATTTTTAAAACGAATAAGAGAATTTTCTATTTGTTTAAACCAAACACTTGCTAGACTTTCTTTAAATGTATATATGATTACGTTTTCTGATCGTCCACATGCTTTTTTTATACGTTTTTCGTCAGGCTGTCCCAAATCTATCCACA
>Ga0209081_1000170_pt1 | contig 37813 bp, 29 predicted proteins | sample GOMGulsemesocosm_4_FD_184636 | JGI IMG/M metagenome (GOLD analysis project Ga0209081, IMG submission 184636) | Methane-oxidizing microbial communities from mesocosms in the Gulf of Mexico - GOM15B Gulf of Mexico (SPAdes) (version 2) | ecosystem: Environmental > Aquatic > Marine > Cold seeps... | reverse complement strand
ACTTCATTGATCATGGCACAGGGGCATAGATGACGGATGCGGGCAATTATTTCGGCATCGGTTCGTCTGGCATATTCCTTTTCTATTACCGTTAAAGGCAGTCCAAACACATAGGCTTGTAGCCCGATGGAATATGCCCATTCTTCCTTGGCAGCCGCCTCTGCTTTTGTAGACTCTGTGCTGCTATCCAGAGTCGTACCTTGTAAGGAATCCGCCGCATAGCTAACAGGAATTAACCCCAGAACCATCACTAATACGGCAGCTGATATTTTTTCCCGATGTATATTCATCGAACTTCCTTTTATAAAAAACCCCTCGCTAGAGGGGAAGCAGAGAGCTAAAAAAAATTATGCTGTAAGCACGAATATTCTTGAAAACTAATTGTTAATATCCCGCTAATGACACGATGGATATGCTCAATTTTCAGTTTGTCTTGTCTTTTTTACAAAAGCTGCCATCAGAAATTGGTACGCTATGACAATCTAGGTCGGGTCGGTGAATTTCGGCGATCGCTTTTCAAAGTTTGCCATCACCGCTTCGATTTGATTTGGTGTTTTCATAATCGCCGTTTGCGCTACAGACTCCGCCATTAAACCGGCAGCAAAATCGGGCTGGCGCTGATTGTTGATAAGGCGTTTGGCGGCGCGGATAGCATCGGGGTTCTTATTGACAATTTGTTCTGCGGTAGCTTGAGCGACGGCGAGTGGGTCATCACAGACGCGAGTGGCAAAACCGTATTCGCCCGCCTCAACGCCACTGAATACGCGAGCCGTATAGGTCAGTTCACGAATAATACCTTCAGGGACATCAGTACTCCACAGTTGCGTGCCTGCCATGTCCGGCACGATGCCCCACTTCATTTCCATTATGCTGAGCTTGGTGTCAGGATGGATATAACGGATATCAGCCCCCGACATAATCTGCAGACCACCGCCGAAACAGGTACCGTGAACAGCGGCGATCACAGGTACGGGCACTTCATGCCAAACCCAGGCGGCCTGTTGAAATATATTGGTTAAGCCGTGTGTGCGTTCATCCAGATCCACATCGCCGATGGCCATCATTGACTCCATATCCAACCCTGCACAGAAGGCATTGCCCGCGCCGCGCAAAATCACCACTCTTACGCGCTTGTCGGCTTTGATGGTTTCACCGGTTGCAATGAGTGCCTCAAACAAATCCTGGTTGAGAGCGTTCATTTTGTCGGGGCGATTCAAGGTGACGGTGGCAATGCCGTTTTCTAGCTGGTAGGAAATCGTGTCATTCATGGTCATTCTCTCTGTTAGAGTTACATCACTGCGAGATTATATCCGCAGGCTACCGGCTTTTTCTTTGACGATATTTTCTGTCGCACCCAGCGCTGTAGCGTTGCTCGCATAAAGTGTTGCTTTCAAGGTCGTGAAGATCGTCCGCTCCTTGGTGGATAGCGCGGTTATTAGCTCTACCGCGGATGTTAGTAAGCTGTCCTCACTACAAGCTGCATCAGCAATAGCCAGATCTACACACTCCGGGCCGCCGAATCGCTTGCCCATTAGCACGGCGTCACGCAATACCGACGGGGTTAATTTTAACTGCGCTATTGCCAGCACCTCTGGGTTAATGGGCACACCTACGTCGACTTCACTGATACAAAACCAGCCCTTGTCTTCGCGCATAATGCGGTAGTCACAGGCCAACGCCAAAAACGCTCCCGCAGCAAAGGCATGGCCGTTGATGGCGGCTATTGTCGGTACGGGGAAATTGAGCAGGCGACCATACAATCTTTTTATTTCGGTACCAAAAGTCGCCATCTGTTCTGGTTGGTAGCCCATGAGGGCCGCGACATTTAAACCGGTAGAAAAAGCCTTGCCAGAGCCGGTAATAACCAAAGCAGCTGGGCCATCGGCTGCGGCCTCGACTGCGTCTAGAGACTCATTCAGTGCTGTGACGAACTCGATATCGAAGGCATTACCTTGTGCGCCGTCCATCGTAAGAATATGAATGTGGTCTTGCTGTGTCAGGTTAATCATCATTAGCTCGCAATAATTTCTGTGCGTAATAACTGTATTAGCTAAGTTCAACGGCTGTTAAGAAAAACAGCCGTATCATTCACTTATGAGGTGAGAGGTTACTTCGAAGCAAATGCCGCCAGACGATTGCTGATAATACCTTCGGCGTCGTTGACAATGCGCTCGACCAGATCCTTACAGCTAGGAATGTCAGAAATTAAGCCAGCGACCATACCGCAGCTAAAGGCTCCAGCGTCCATTTCACCGTCTATCATGATTTTTGGGTAGACGCCGACCACTTCTTCCTGAATATCTTCAAATGTCGCTTTATCGCCCAGGGCCGCTTCTCTTTCTACCATGCGTTCCACAGCGGCATTTGTTAATACACGTTCAGTATTTTTGATGTTACGCATCACTAAGCGCGTATCCAGTTCTGACGCCTCTACAATGGCCTGTTTTACATTGCTGTGAACCGGGGCCTCTTGGGTGGCGATAAAACGCGTGCCCATATTGATGCCTTCGGCACCTAACGCCAGGGCAGCGACCAGCTGTTGCGCATTGCCTATGCCTCCGGATGCGACAAAGGGAATAGACAACTCTGCCGCTGCACGGGGCAACAAAATCATATTAGGAATGTCGTCTTCACCGGGATGCCCACCACATTCGAAGCCATCGACACTGACGGCATCACAACCAATTTTCTCTGCCTTTAAGGCATGACGTACCGATGTACATTTGTGAATCACCTTGATGCCAGCTTCCTTAAAATAGGGCATGTAGGCTTCAGGGCTGCGGCCAGCGGTTTCCACAATTTTTACACCGCCTTCGATGATGGCTTTCACATAACCGGGATAATCAGGTGCGGTAAAAGCCGGCAAGAAGGTGAGGTTGACGCCGAAAGGTTTGTCGGTCATCTCTTTGCAGCGGGCAATCTCTTTGGCCAGGTCCTCAGGTGTTTTTTGCGTTAAACCCGTGATAATGCCCAGACCGCCCGCATTGGAAACGGCGGCTGCCATCTCGGCAAAACCCACGTAGTGCATACCGCCTTGAATAACGGGATGCTCGATATTAAAAAGTTCTGTGATCTTGGTTTTCATAGTATCTCCACAAGTTAATTGATATTTTCTACTTCTCTGCGCTTTCACTGTTGCATGGTATTAATTTTATGCCGTCTCAGCTTCCGTTATTTCCTCAAAGCCAACATAGTGCACAAAGTCATCATGCTTCGCGCGAACCGCCTTAACACTGTTGGCGGCGAAATCCTCATTCGGATAACCCATGGCAATACAGATCATAATGTTCTGGTCGTCGGGGATATTGGCGTGCTCACGTACCACATGCGATTGCATAATGCCCTGGCCATTGATGACGGTGCCCAGGCCGCGCTCACACGCTGCCAAACAAATACCGTAGGCCACCGCACCTAAATCAAAATGACTGATGGCGGCGGGCTCTAAATATTTGTCATAGGTTAATACGATGGATACCGGGGCATCGAATTGACGAAAGCCGCGCATTACCCAATCCATTCGGCGCTTTTTGTCATCGCGTTCAATGCCCATGGCGGAAAATAGTTGTTTTGCTACATCAACTTGACGCTGCCTATGAATACCTTGGTAGTCTTCCTTCATGGGGAAGTCGCGTTTGGGTGGCACACCTGCCATCATATTGTCAGTATTGCCTTTACGGATGCATTCGAGTGGCTCGCCGGTGACAATGTGCACATGCCAAGGCTGGGTATTCATTGACGAGGGCGCGCCCTTGGCCACGTTAATGATTTCTTGCAGAACTTTGCGCGGCACAGGGTCTTTTTTGTAACCACGGATGCTGCGTCGGGCCTGAACGAGTGTTTCAAATTCCATGATTTTGTCCAAAGTTAAAAATTTATGGTGTCGCGTATCTGCAGCGACCGCTTAAACTATCTTGCGGTATGATGCGATAAGCCAGCCTGCTGGGAAAAACCTAAAAATCATCTGCATGCATATTCATTAAATACCCTGAACCTGACAGCATGACCTGTGCGTGAACTTGGGTTCTGGGCAGTATGCGCTGATAATAAAATTGAGCCGTCTGTAATTTAGCTCGATAGAAAGCTTCGTCTTTACCCAAAGCGGCAGCTGCCATTTTTGCCCACATATAGGCCAGAGTTACATAGCCGGAAAACATCAAGTAATCGACAGAGGCTGAACCCAATTCATCGGCGGTTTTTTCCATCGCCGCAACACCAACTTTTGTGGTCAGTTGCTGCCATTGCTCTTTTAACTCGGACAGAGGTGCGATGAACATATGTAGGGCTTCTACGTCGGCATGCTCGACACAAAACGCACCGATTTCGTCTGTAAATAGTTTCAGGGTTTCACCCTGACTACCCAGAACCTTTCGAGCCAGCAAATCGAGCCCCTGAATTCCGGTGGTACCCTCATAAAGTTGAGTAATGCGCATATCACGCACAAACTGCTCAACGCCCGTTTCAGCAATAAAACCGTGGCCGCCAAAACACTGCAGGGCCAGATTGGTATTTTCGGTGCCCATTTCAGAACCAAAACCTTTACAGATAGGGGTCAACAAACCCAGCAGCTGACCTGCTTGTGCTCGTTTGGCCGCATCTTCATTACGCTCTTGCTCATCAAACAAGACGCCGATATAAGTATTTAATGCACGGGAGCCTTCAGCATAAGCGCGCTGACTGAGAAGCATGCGACGAACATCCGGGTGCACAATAATAGGGTCAGCATTCGCGTCGGGGTTTTTCGGGCCGGTAAGTGAGCGCATCTGTACTCGATCGCGAGCGTAGGCCGCAGCATTTTGATACGCCACTTCGCTTAATCCCGTGGTTTGTACGCCTACCAGAAAGCGCGAGTGGTTGACCATGGCGAACATGGCACGCATACCCTTGTCCACATCCCCTATTAACCAGCCCCGTGAGGCCTCAAAGTTCATGGTGCAAGTCGCAGAGGCATTCAGGCCCATTTTGTGCTCAATGGAGCTGCAGTAAATATTGTTTTCGTCACCCAAACTACCGTCATCGTTGACTAGATACTTGGGCACGACAAACAATGAAATACCTTTAATACCCTCGGGAGATCCGGGGATACGTGCTAACGCCAGGTGAATGGTATTGCCGCCCAAATCGGTTTCGCCACCGGTAATGAAAATCTTGGTGCCGGTGATCTTGTAGCTGCCATCGCTTTGTGGTTCGGCTTTTGTCCGCAACAAACCAAGGTCGGAACCACAATGCGGCTCAGTCATAGCCATCGTGCCAACCCAGCTGCCATTGACAAGATTAGGCAGATATTTCTCCTTCAGTGCTTGCGTGGCGTTGCGTTCAATCGCCGCAATACTGCCATCGCGACTGGAATAAATACCAAAGGCCGGGCTGGCGCCCATCCAAAATTCCAATAACGCGCCACTGAGGAGACGAGGCAAACCCTGACCGCCAAATTCGGTACCTTCACTTATCTGAGTCCAGCCGCCTTCTACGTATTTTTCGACGACCTCACGATAACCCTTTGGCAGAGTCACTTTTCCATCATCCCAGCGACAGCCCTCCTTATCACCGCTATAGTTGAGAGGATGCACTTCTTGAGACGCGAATTTTCCCGCCTCCTCTAGAATGGCATTGACAAGATCCGCATTGAAGTCAGACATACCGGGTAAACCCGTATAAGACTCATAAACATCAAACACGTCTTCGAACAAGAACTGGGTGTCACGTACTGGAGCGTTATAGCTTGTCATAGCAGCCTTCTGTTGTTAGGAAGTAATAGCGCTATAGTACTTCGCCGTCTGCGCACTATGCTGTGACAACAAACGGCAACTGATTGACTTTTCCCAGTAAAAACAGCTAAGTTAATAACTTCCAACGCTCATATGAACTTACTCATATTAACTATGGGACGTCACTACCATGAATGCTCCCGATACTATTCACAGCAGTACCGTGCGCGGCTTTTTAGCGGGCTGCCAACCCAATGGCGTTGACCCGGCAGATATTCTTCAACAGATAGATTTCAGCGCTGATATATTGACCGACTCTGAACTTAGATTTCCAACCGAAAAACTGGGTCAATTACTGACCGCTATATCCCTTAGCTTACAAGACGAGACCTTGGGGTTTCTGGATCGCCGCACGGCCATAGGCGGTTTGGAAATGTCGGTTCACGCAATGGTTACCGCCAAGACCTTACTCGAAGTCGTGCAGCGCTATACAGCGTACTGGAGTCTACTTCACAGTGATGTTGTATCGACCATTAAGGTATCGGGGGATGAGGTGCATATGATCACCGATTTTCTTGGCGACAAGGTCGTAGATAAATCCAGATTCATTACCTGGACAATGTTTATGATATTACGCGTGGGCGCTTGGATGATCAAAAAACCACTCTTGATTGACCGAATGCTTTTTACGTTTAATGCACCCGAGGACCTGGCCGAATACAACGAAATGTTTCCCACCCATATCTACTTTAATCAGGATGTGAATAGCCTGGTTTTCAATAAACGTTTTTTGGATTTACCTGTATTACAAACGCCGGAAAATGTACCGGCTTTTATTAAAATCCTCCCGCACTTGATGACGGTAAGCCGTGTGGATGACAGCTTTAGCGGCAATATTCGCCGCATATTGCAGGGCGCTAAAAATTTCGATTCGTTGTCGTTAAAAGCCATCGCCGAGCACTTTAATACCAGCCAGGATACGGTGCGACGCCGCCTCAATAAGGAAGGCAGCTCTTATAAAGAGATTAAAGAGAGTGTGCGCCGTGATATGGCCATTTACCACTTGCACCGCAAAGACACGCCGATCGGTGAAATCTCTTATCTTCTCGGATTTTCCGAGCCCAGTGCATTTAATCGGGCCTTCAAGAATTGGACTGGTTTAACCCCAGGTGACTACCGCAGAGAGGCGGCGCAATCACTGCCGGGTTAAGCACGATAAACGTGTTACTTTAACCCGTTGCGAATTTGCCCCGGGGTTAAGTTAAAATGTTTTTTTATGGCTTTACTGAAAGCCGCTTCAGATGAATAACCTGCGCATTCGGCAATACCTAAGATTGAATCGTTACTGTTTTTCAAGCTGTTATATGCCTTTTGCATACGTGTGTTCGTTAAATATAATTTTGGTGTCGATCCCACCAAGGCAACAAACTTCTCAGTGAACGTTGTTCGGTTCATAGCGGTTGTTTTACACAGAGAATCTACCGTCCAGTGTTCATCCGTCTCCGTGTGAATCAGGCTTAGCGCCATGCCTATCTTAGGGTCAGACAATGCAGCCATGAAGCCACTGGAATATTTCATTTGACGTATGTGCACTCTAAAAATCTGAAGGATCAACATCTCTGTCAATCGATGAACCATGAGTATCGAGCCTGGGTACAAGCCCATGGATTCTTTTTCTACGAGATTAATAAGACTGCCAATGCCACTAGCATCCCCGTCGTCATGGATACCAGTGTGAATAAAGCAGGGCAGGTCTTTGAGTAATGGATGATCAATAGATGTGTCGTAGGATAAAATGCCACATAGCAGTTTTGTAGATTCCTTATCGCCGACGTCTCGTTCAAGTGCCTCAGGCGTCGACATCTGATCAGGCCGCGTGGCACTTAACCCAGGGTCAATGCCCGTTGGAACGACTTCAATATTTCCTGCTTTCAGCAATATCAGATCACCATTACGCCCTGCCTTGGCGGCACTCACCACGTCTAGATTCCGCCCTTCTGGGCTATCGCAAATCCAATGGTTGCCGCCAGTCGGGAGGGCTACAATATCCCCCGCCTTCAGTAGAAGTAAGTCCTTGCTTCCCAGCACTTGAAGATAGCACTGCCCTTTTAACACAGCATAGAACAACCCCTGCGGGCGATATTGAGCCTGCATGTTCCAGCACCCGTATCCCTTGAAGAAATAGGTGTCTACAGAAAACTGGATTATTTTAAATATGTCTGACAAGGAATCCATATCAAGTATTCTATTTAAGTCATCACACCTTGACTATAGGTATTTTCATATCCTGTAGAAATGACAGGGAAAATTGTAAATTTAACATTTTTCCACAATGTATGAGGCAAAAAACACAGGCCGAAATCGGGCCGCTGTCCAGAACGGAGCCTGATGCAGCGGTTGTCACGGGTGCTTGAGGTTAATTAATCGGCGCTGACTGCTCGGTGTTGATTAATCGTCGGTCAGTTAACAATAGGAGCGCGATTACCCATAACATCAAGACGGGTGCGGGTAAATCAAAGACTTACCCCCTTAATTCCGTTTGATTGAAAAAACCGTCACTAAAATGGGTGTGCCACTCAGCTCTAAAACACTCCAGAAATGCCCCGCAAGCCCCACACATTGGTAGTTCTTGATCTTCAAGGGTCCGAGACAACAACGACAGAAACAACTCTCGATCCATGGATCTCGCCTATAACTGATTTTGCACTTTTGTGAAAATGACAAGATAAGCTGTAAATTCAACATATCGTCAAGGTGTTATAAGCGAGATACTAAATCTCAATCAATAAGAAGCTAGCGCTAGACAAGCATAGAATCTTGCTCGTTGGGACTTCTATTTTGGATCGCTGACTAAAAACTAATACTTCGTAGAGTGTGAAATGGCTGATATCAAACTGTATGGTTATTCAACAAGCCCCTTTGTTCGCAAGCTAGCTTGTTGTCTTTATTATAAAAAACTGCCTTTTGAGTTTATTCCGGTTAACCCAATAGACCCCAAAGAAATAGCGTTCACCCAGCAGACCCAGGTTCCCGTTTTACAGATCGACGATGAATGGCGTACCGACTCTACCCCGCTTGCGCTGTGGTTAGACGAATTATTTCCTGAAAAACCCTTGCTGGGTAACACTCAGGAGGAAAGAAAAAACATTTTAGCGCTGGACTCATGGGTAACCAATAGTCTTATTTTGGCCGCTTTCCGCTCGGGTTATGAGGGCGAGATGAACGCGAAGTTTCGACATCGTGCCTGGCGGCTCGCCGCGATTGTCAGTAGCCAGACGCCATTGTCTGATGAGGTTCGTAACACCTGGCCTGACCTGTTGAAAATGGCGCCTTTCATTAAACATATGATGTGCGATCTAGATCCCTCAGAAACCCTGGCTGAAATGCAAGCTCGTATTCCTTTGCAGTTAATTGAGAATTTAAAGGACGGCCCGTTCTTTGGTGGAAGAGGGGAGCCTTCATTAGCGGATTTTGCAATATTTCCGCAAGTGGTATTTACCTTCATGGTGGGTATTGATCAGCACCTAGGGCTTACGCGGGTTCCGTCTTTGAATAATTGGCTCAATAACATGAAGCCGTTCATGCCTAAAAATCCCTTGCTTGTGCCTGACTTTATGATTGTTAATGACTTGCCTTAATTATTTGTGTGATTGAGCAATAACTCTTCTCGGAAGTAAATTTCAGAATGAAAGGAACCCTAATGACACAAGATCAACCCACCATCCAGCTGTTTTCTTACCCAACAAGCCCCTACGCACAAAAGGTGGGCTGTTATTTAAAGTACAAAAAATTGGACTTTGAGTTGGTGGGTGTTAACCCCTTGAACAATGAGCAATTGCGCTTCACCCGTCAGAAACAGGTTCCGGTTTTACAAGTGGGAAAAGAATGGAACCTGGAGTCCAGTGAGCTGGGCCTATGGTTGGAAGAGCTCTATCCAGAAAACCCCATCATGCCAAGCGACGAAGAGGCTAAGGCTAAGGTATTGGCCATCGACAGTTGGATCAGCGACAGCCTGATTCCCACTACTTTTCGCCGCGCAGTAGAATGGGAAAACCCCTGGTACGCCATCACCAATGGCTGGACGTTAGCGCGGGCAGTGAGTGATGCCACCCCAATACCCTGGATTGTACGGTTACTCTGGCCATTTTTTGTTAAGCGAGCCCCCTTTATTGTGCACATGATAAGGGCCATGGACTTAACAGAATCCATAGCTGACAGAGTGACGCGCCTGCAAGAGGAGTTTGTGCAGCATTTAGCAGGTGGCCCGTTTTTAGGTGGGCAGAGCACACCAACCCTAGCCGATCTATCCGCCTATCCAATTGTGGTGTCTGGCCATTTAATGGGGATGAAAAGTAAAAATTCCATGTTAGACGACCCCACCATCCTGCGCTGGAGCAGAGAAGTACAGGCTCACTTGCCTGAGAATCCGCTGTTGGTGCCCGATAGCTTGTTGAAGCGAACACATGCATAAATCTGTCGCCTTTATCCCAGCATAGAGTAAAGGCGACTTTGGTTTAAATATAACCCGAGCCATGTTCATGTGAATTCTTATCTTTGTGTTGCTGAGTTTATGAGCGTTAATGATTTACCTTGAATAAACTGGCTATTTTTTTATGGAGATCAGTGCTGCTCTGTTAGTTTCAGGATTTTTTTGTAGAAAAGACAAGATAAATTGTAAATCCAACATTTTTACAGGATGGAATCGAAGAGATACTCTGCAAAACCCGCACAGAAACACAAAAGGTTTAAATGATCAGGATAAATGACTAGGTGTATTTGGCTGGGGTTTTTAAGATTAATAAAGTTTCTTTTTTTGAAGGGTATGGTCAATCAACTGCAGCTTCTTGTCAGTGCGTCTTTTTTAGACGGCGGAGTAGTATAAAACGCTAGCGAATGAAGAAGATTATCTGTCGACAACAGTTTCAACAAGATATCCATAATAAAACCAAAGAGAGAGCAGACAATGAAGACAATCAAAAAACCTTTAGCGGTAAGTATCGCCCTAACCCTTGGCCTGGTGGCCGGCAACAGCCTGGCCGAAGGCACAGCCGCCAATTTTACGCTGGAAGAAATAGTGGTCACGGCAACCAAGCGGGCAGAAAGTATTCAGGATGTCCCCATTTCCGTTTCCGCTTTTTCCGGTGATTTTCTTGAAAAGTCCGGCGTCTCTGATATGACAGGTCTGGGCAATATCACACCCAACCTGAATATCGCAAAAAGCTCGTCGGTGGTTAACCAACGTATTGCCATCCGCGGTGTGGGCTCTGTGGGCAACAGCGCCATTGACCCTAGCGTAGCCGTTTATATCGATGGTGTTTATATGCCTCGCCCAGGTTCCGTATTAGGTAATCTGAAAGACATTGAAGTGGCTGAGGTTTTACGCGGGCCACAGGGAACCTTGTTTGGCCGTAATGCATCAATGGGCGCGCTGAACATCCGCACCAAAACTCCCAGCTTGGATGAAACCTCGTTTAAGGTTGATGCTGGCACGGGTAACTATGGTGCTTACGACACCAGCCTAATCGCTAACACTCCGCTGAGTGACAAGCTGGCCAGCAGAATTGTCGCCAACTACTCAGAACTGGATGGTTACGGTGAAAACCTTTATGACGGCAATGATGTCGGTTCAAATCTTAATAAAAGCCTCAAGACATCATTTCTATATGAACCCAGCGAATCTTTGAGCGCACTACTACGCCTCGATTATCAGGAAATTAATGGTGAGGGTAGCATCGTAGAAGTTGACCCGGATTCAGTGACCACAAGCCGCGAGACCAACATTAACGCAGCAACCGCTGGCAAGGCGCCTGATCTTAGAGGTGGTCTCGACCATATCATTAACCAGAAACATGACGACCAGATGAGTGACCGACAGTGGGGCGTAATGCTGGATGTAAGCTGGGATGATGTCTTTAACGGGCATACCTTGCGCTCCATCACATCCCACCGTGACTGGACTAACGCCTACTACCAGTCTTCTGTATTCCGTATGGCTCAGGATGATTTAACGTTAACAAGCGATTATGGCAGCCAAAACTCCTCTCAGGAAATTCAGTTAATCTCACCTGCAGGCGATAGCTTTGATTATGTCGCTGGCCTGTATTACTTCGAGGAAGATTACGACATTGCTCAGGCTGGACATTTTGGTGAAGATTTCTGCGGCTTATTACCTATACCTGCATTCATCCCCTTGTGTAATGCTAGCGCTCAAACTAATGCTACGGTGAGCAGCTTTGCACAAGCGGCAAGCTCCTGGGCCACTTTTTTCCAAGGCACTTATCATGTTAATGAAAAAGCGGATATCACAGTAGGTATACGTTATTCAGATGACAGCAAGACAGGCAGTTTTGTTAGTATCGCTAACAATCCAGTTGCTGGAATTCTATTGGCTGCCCCTGAAAACCACACGTTAAAGTTGGATGATGATCAGATCACTTGGTTTGCCAATGGCAAATACTTTATTGGTGAAGAAACTATGCTGTTTGCCACCGTATCAACGGGATACAAATCCGGTGGATTCAATTCAGAAACGTCTGCAAGCGCCCTCACTGAGAGCCAGCGTGTCTTTGATTCTGAAGAGGTGACCAACTACGAACTAGGCATTAAAAGCACACTGCTTGACGGACGCTTAACTGCCAACGCGACCCTGTACCGTACCGATATTGAAAACTTCCAGGACCGCTCCTTCCAAGATATTAGCTTTATTGTAAGCAATGCCGGTGAGCTGCGTCAGCAAGGACTGGAGATGGACATCAAATATCTTCCAAGAGAAGAGCTGTTTGTTTCTCTGGGTTATGCCTATCTCGATTCTGAATTCTTATCCTTTGATGCTGCCTCTGGCTTACCCGGCGCTGCGGGCAGTCAGGATCTGGCGGGCAAGTCGAATCACAGATCCCCCGAACATCAAGTCAACCTGACCGCACAATGGGAAGATAGCTTGGGGGATACCGGCATGAACTGGTTTGTTCGCGGCGAAGTATCCTGGACTGATGACATGAATGTTGGCACCACAACCAACCATAATCCCCAAACCCTTCAGTCTGCTTATTCGCTAGCCAATCTTCGTGTTGGACTCAATGCCGAAGACCAGCGCTGGAGCCTTTCGGCGTTTGTGGAAAATCTAGGCGATGAAGCCTACTGCGGCACTATGCTTGATCAACCCGCGGGCAGTCTGTTTGGTGTCATTCAGGATGAAGGCACATTAATCCGCTGCTCCATGGGATCTCCACGCACAGTTGGCGTGCGTGGTAGCTATACCTTCGATTAAAAAACCTATCTTCATGGATGAATAAACCATAGGTCTCTCCCTTGCCCAGCAGTCTCTGCTGGGTTTTTTTTAAGGTATTCCTTGCCATGAAACATAGCGATTATGACAGCTTCGGTCGGACCACTGTTTCCAGTATCAGCCACATCGCCTCCGGAGGTTCCCATGAGTGAAGAATTTAGAAGCCTGAAGAAGTACAAAACCATTAACGGCAAGAAAATGGCATATATCGAAGAGGGTGAAGGAGACCCCATCGTTTTTCTGCATGGTAACCCGACGTCGTCCTACTTGTGGCGCAAGGTGATGCCGGCGTTAAAAGGCAAAGGTCGATTGATTGCGCCAGACCTGATTGGCATGGGCGACTCGGAGAAGCTGGATAACAGCGGCCCAGATAGCTATCGCTTTGTAGAACACAAAGCGTACCTGTTCGCATTACTTGACGAGTTGGGCGTGAAAGAAAATGTCACGTTGGTTATTCACGACTGGGGATCTGCGCTCGGCTTTCATTGGGCCGAGCAGAACCCGGAAAAAGTGAAAGCTATTGCCTTTATGGAGGCGGTCGTTGCCACCGCTCGGAACTACGACGACCTTCCCAAAGAGTTCGGGAGATTTGTACAAGGGGTTAAGTCAGAGGCAGGCGAAAAAATGATTCTTGAGCAGAACATGTTTATTGAAGGCATGCTCCCCGTGTCCATTATGCGTAGACTGGAAGACGAGGAAATGGCTGAGTATCGACGCCCATTTTTGAATCCTGGTGAAGATCGACGACCAACCTTGAGCTGGCCTCGGCAAATCTCTGTAGGCGGAGAGCCTGAAGATGTCACCAAGGTCATTGCTGATTATGGTCGATACCTCGCCACCTTCCCAATACCAAAGCTTTTTGTCAATGCGGACCCTGGTGCCATGTTAAGGGGCGCCGCTCGCGATCTGGTTAGAAGTTGGCCAAACGTATCTGAAGTGACAGTGAAAGGCACTCACTTTATTCAAGAGGACTCTGGCGAGGAAATTGGCCGAGCCATAGAAAACTGGCTAGCCTCTTCATGACATTCAAAGTTGCCAGAAACTAATTGAGCGAATTATGCGTGATGCGATCAGTTCATAGCGCAGCGTTTGGAAGGTTTGCGCGCCGGTACCGCCGGCGCATGAAATAATAATTGAACAGGATGGAATACACATGTTGAAACTGCACTTTGCACCCAACTCACGCGCCAGTCGAACCCTTTGGTTACTGGAAGAACTGGGGTTGGAGTACGAATTAAACCGGATGGATTTTCACCCGAAAGACCTGAAGTCCGACAAACACCGCGAACGTCACCCCTTAGGACGTATTCCGGTGCTGGAGGATGGTGACGTTAGCATCTTTGAAAGTGGTGCCATTGCTGAGTACATCCTTGAACGTCACAAAAATGGGGGCTTAAAGCCCGCTGCAGATGATCAGCGCTTCCCCGAATACCTGCAATGGTTCCACTACTGTGAAGGCATGGTGATGCCGCCGGTGAATACCATTGTTGTTCACACGCTGTTACTGCCGCCCGAGCGTCAGGATGCGAATGTTCGCGGCCAGGCAGAGCGACTGCTTGCCAAGGCTTGGGCTCCCGTTGAAGAGGCCATAGAGGGCCGGGATTATCTTATCGGTGACTTCTCGGCGGCTGATACCATGTTGGGTCATGCATGCATCATGTCCAAACGGTTGGGTATGATTACCGATGAGAGCTTCCCGAAACTTAGCGCTTATGCGGATCGCTTGTTGGCACGCCCAGCATGTGCGAAGGCTTTTTCTGCATAACGGCTTCGCGTATAAATATAAAGTGCGCCTCGATCAATCCGAGGCGCATTGAAAATAGAAGGCGTTAAAGCATCGAGGTTATACCCCGATGAGTAGAAGAAAATCGGTTAAGGTTCCATTGCTTATACGTGTATGGTTTTTCAGTTTTGTCTGAGCACCGCCATATTGAAAACCGAGCTAAAACCTTTCTCCCGGGTACTTTCACCGTGAAATAAATACAGCCCTGCAGCAATAAATAGCCGCTCCGCGGCATATCTCGCGTTCGCGCTTCCATTACCTTGACATCGATTTATAACATTACTGCCCCCTGCACCGGCGCGTTGGCGATCAGTTCAGTCGCGTCGTGCCACTGCCCATCCAGATAGAGTTGAAATGTTATCTTGTTTATATGGGGGGCTTATGGGTTCATAAGTACCCCATCAAGCAAATTTATGACCCCTTATGATACTTATAAGTGTCTTTTCAGGGTTGCCTGCGTGGTTACTTTAGAGCTTGTGACAGGCTCTGCCGTGGGGGCAATCGTAAGACCGTATTAATATAAAAATAATCCGTAGTGAAGGACTTATTCCATCAAGCGATCGAGGAGTAGGCGACTCATATTAAGTACTACTCTCCGTGCTTCCCGATATTTTTAAGCTAGGAAGGTAAGATCTAACTGTTCGAAAATGGCCCCGTTCTTTAAGGTAGAAAGGCAATACGCTGGATAGGCTAATGGTTGGTTTTGTCGTGGGCATGACGATGCACACGCCCGTAATCTTTCTAGTACTCTCTCAACAAAACTGAGCGCTCAGTTTTGTTCACTAAGGCGCTTAACGGCTCCTTTTTTGTATTCGACATTTAGCCATTCTATAAATGAACGTCACGTGACTCTGTTGTGTGGCTGCATAAGTACGTTGATCTATCTTGGCCGAATATGATTGCTGGGCCTTTTTGTATCGCAGGTATAGTGCGCGCTTAATTATATATTTATAAGCACTATCGTTTTAGTGTTGCGCCCATTGCTTTCAAGAACAGGTACCCCATGACTGCGGTTGTTAACTACGAAGCCAGAAACACGATTGCCATCCTCACCCTGAACAGTCCGCCAGTAAATGGCTTAGGGCATGCTGTGCGTCAGGGCATACAGAAGGCGTTTGAAGCCGCGATAGCGGACAACAATATTGAGGCGATTGTGATCACCTCCTCAGGAAAAATATTCTGTGGCGGGGCGGATGTGAGTGAGTTTGGCAAGCCAGAGGGTACGGCTGAGCCAATACTACCCGAGCTGTTCAACCAGTTAGACGCATCACCTAAGCCGGTTATTGCGGCCATCAACGGTCTGGCGCTGGGCGGCGGATGTGAATTGGCGCTGGCTTGTGATTACCGAATGGCGCACGTTAGCGCCAAATTCGGCTTGCCTGAGGTTAAGTTAGGGTTGATTCCCGGTGCGGGTGCGACTCAGCGTTTGCCTCGTTTGGTAGGCGTTGAGGTAGCGTTGCAGATGATGGTCTCTGGCGACCCTATTGATGCCAGAAAAGCCGAGGCCTCTGGCCTTGTCGACGCGGTTTTCGAAGGTAAGGGTGATTTTCTAGAGGCGGCGCTTGCCTATGCGGAGCTTGTTGTATCAAAGGGCGCGCGCGTTTTCAATTGTGCCGATATACCTATTGATGTCAGGTCTCTGCCAGAAAACTTTTTCGACGATTTCCGCAGTAGCAGCGCCCGTAAAATACGTGGGTTTTTCGCGCCAGAGTGCGTTATTAAAGCGGTGGAGGGCGCCTGTGAACTGCCGCTGCAGGACGGTCTGGTACTGGAACTGGGTCTGTTTATTGAATGTTTGGATTCATACCAGGCTCGCGCCCAACAGCACCTGTTTTTTGCCGAGCGAGCGGCCACTAAAATTCCCGGCCTCGACCCTGCAACGCCAACCCGTACTATCAACAAGGTAGCGATTATCGGCTCTGGCACCATGGGTGGCGGTATCGCCATGAACTTTCTCAATGCCGGTATCGAAACCACTATTTTGGATTTGAACGCCGATGCACTGACGCGCGGACTGGGTGTGATTCGAAAGAATTACGAAATCTCTGCCAAAAGAGGCAGGATCACAGAGGTTCAAGTTGAAGAACGCATGGCTCTGTTGAAATCCACTTGCGAATACAGCGACCTCGGAGATATGGATCTAGTGATCGAGGCGGTGTTCGAGAAGATGGAGGTCAAGAAAGCTGTATTCTCTGCACTGGATGGTGTGTGTAAGCCAGGTGCTATTTTAGCCAGTAACACATCCACGCTGGACCTTGATGAAATCGCCTCTAGTACATCTCGTCCAGAGGATGTTATTGGCCTGCACTTTTTCAGCCCAGCCAATGTGATGAAGTTGTTGGAAATTGTGCGTGGCGATAAAACCGCAGATGACGTATTGCTAACCGCCACTAAGCTTGCGAAAACCATCAACAAGGTTGCTGTTGTTTCGGGTAACGGTTGGGGTTTTATCGGCAATCGTGTTTTAGAACCTTACGCCCGCGAAGCTGCACGTTTAGTGCTTGAAGGCGCCAGCCCCGCACAAGTGGATAAGGTGTTAACTGGTTTTGGATTGGCTATGGGTTTTCTCAGCATGATTGACCTGGCAGGCATCGACATTGGCTACCAGGTTCGTCAAGCTGAAAAGGAGAAATATTACTCACAGGATCCGACATACTCTGCAATTTGTGACGGGTTGTGCGAGCTAGTACGCTATGGTCAAAAAACCGGGCGAGGCTTTTATATTTATGAAGGTCGCGACAAAAAAGAAGACCCCGAAATCATGGTATTGGCCGCTGAGCTAGCCAGCGAACATGGCGTAACTCAACGCGAGATCTCTGATCAGGAAATACTAGAGCGCACGATCTACATGTTGATTAACGAAGGCGCTCAGGTGCTTGAAGAAGGCATTTCTTATCGCTCAGGTGATATCGATATCGTTTACTGCAATGGTTATGGCTTTCCCGCTCACCGTGGTGGTCCGATGCAATACGCCGATGAGGTTGGCTTGCAAACCGTGGTGGACGCCCTTGAAAAATACCGAGATGCTCTTGGCGAATACGGTGAGCAATGGTTTAAACCAGCGCCGCTGTTGAAGAAGCTCGCCGCAGAAGGTAAATCATTTAAAGACTTCGCCAAATAAAGCCCAGTGTTGATGAGTCTTGGTTCTCCAATTAAATAAATACATAGAGAGTAAGAAAATGAAAGAAGCCGTTATTGTTTCAGCTGCACGTACCCCGATTGGCAAAGCTTATCGTGGTGCTTTTAATAATTTAGAAGCGCCGAGCTTGTCGTCCTATGCGGTTGAAGCGGCCGTTGAGCGAGCAGGTATTGATCCCGCTGAAATTGATGACTGTGTATGGGGCGCCGCTATTCAGCAGGGCACGCAATCTTCTAATCTGGGGCGTAATGTCGCTATGGCTGCTGGCCTGCCGCTCAGTGTTTCAGGCGTGACGATTGATCGCCAGTGTTCTTCTGGTCTGATGGCCATTGCCACCGCGGCCAAACAAATTATTTGTGACGGTCAATCAGTCGTGGTGGCCGGAGGTTGTGAATCCATAAGCCTGGCGCAAAACGAAAAAATAAATTTGGACCGTGTCATTGACCCTAAAGCCGTTGTCCATGCGCCTAACTTATATATGCCGATGCTGGACACCGCCGAAACGGTGGCCAAGCGCTACAACATCTCTCGCCAAGCGCAGGATGAATACGCGGTGCAGTCGCAGCAGCGTACCGCAGCCGCTCAAGAGGCCGGTAAGTTTGACGATGAGATAGTACCGGTTACCGCGACGAAAGGTGTTTTTAACAAAGAAACCAAAGAGATCACTTTTGAAGATGTGACCTTAACAAAAGATGAAGGCAACCGCCCTGGTACCCATGTTGAAGGCCTTGGCGGTCTCAATGCAGTGCGTGAAAATGGCTGCATTACCGGTGGTAACGCCTCGCAACTTTCAGATGGCGCAGCCGCCCTGGTAGTGATGGATCGTGCGTTGGCCGAAGAGCGAAACCTTAAGCCGTTGGGTGCTTACCGTGGTATGAGTGTTGCGGGTTGTGAGCCAGATGAAATGGGCATTGGTCCTGTCTTTGCTATCCCGAAACTGCTCGAAGCCAACGGCTTAACCATGGACGATATTGGTCTTTGGGAATTGAACGAAGCCTTTGCCGTACAAGTAATTTACTGCCGCGATACTCTGGGTATCCCTAATGATCGTTTGAACGTCAACGGCGGTGCAATTTCAATTGGCCACCCCTACGGCATGAGTGGCGCGCGTATGGTGATGCACGCCTTAATCGAAGGTAAGCGTCGTGGTGTTAAATACGTTGTTGTGACCATGTGTGTCGGCGGTGGCATGGGGGCAGCGGGTTTGTTCGAAGTTTTATAAGCTGAGTTGACCAGTTAACAAATGGAGGCACAAGCCTCCATTTTTGTATGTGCAGCACACGCAGGTTGAGTTTTATAGCGATTTTTTGGAGGTGACAGGTGATTGATCTTGGTAAGGATGGGGGTATCTATACCCTCACTATGAACAATGACGACAATACCATTTGCTTGGACTGGCAAGAGCAGATGTTAGCAGCCCTCAATGAGGTGGAGAGTCACTGCGCTAAAGACAAGAGCGACGGCACGGCGTTGGTCATGACCGGTGCAGGTAAGTTCTTCAGCAATGGCGTCAATATCGAGGCCATGAATAAACTGGATGAAGCCGGCGTGGAAAAATTCGCGACAGCCATGCTCGAAATTCATCGCCGCATGATGCTTCTGCCGTGTCCGACCGTAGCGGCGATTAACGGTCATGCCTTTGCCGGTGGCGCCTTTCTGGCGCTGTCGTTGGACTATCGCATCATGCGTGAAGATCGCGGCTGGATCGCAATCTCTGAAGTCGATGCAGGGGTGCCTATTCCCGCACCTATGATGGAAATTTTGCGCAGTAAATTGTCGCCTGCCGTTGTGCGCGACGCGGTACTCACTGGTAAACGTTACACGGCCAGAGAAGCGCTGGCAGCTTCAATGATAGACGGCTGCGCTGCGCAGGAAGAGTTGTTGGCGCGTGCTGTGGCGTTGGCAACTACCTTGGCAAGCAAAGAGCCGGGTATTTTCAAAACCCTTAAGCAGACCTTGTACGGCGAATTGGCCGCACGTTTCTAACCCGTGTGTTGCTGGCGGTAGTCGCTAGGCGTTTGTTGATTCCAGCGTACAAAGGCTCGGCGAAAATTCCCTGTCTCTTCATATCCCAGTAGGTAGGCAATTTCAGCCACGGTCAACTGAGTTTTGCAGAGGTATTCTTTGGCCAGTAGATTCCGGATTTCCTCTAGCGTGGCCTTAAAACTTGTCGACTCATCACTCAAACGGCGTCGCAGGGTGCGCTCACTGACATGCAGGCGCTCAGCGACCTGAGTAATATTGAGAAATTGTCCTGCGGACTGAATAAGTAAGCGTCGTACGTTTGCGGTTGTGTCCTCGGCACTGTCTAGGCAGCGCAGCATCTCTTCGCACTGCTGATGAAAGATCACGTGTTCAGAGACGTTTGCTGATCTGATCGGCGTGTCCAGAAGCTCGGCCGGTAAGAGTACCTGATCGTATTCGCAGTTAAACCTAACCGGTACAGAAAAAGCGTTCTGATAGTGTTCCGAGTGAGTGGGCTCTGGGTAGCTCAATTGTATCTCAGCGCCTTTTATCGGGTTTCTTTGCAGAGAGTTGCCCACGGCGGAGAGAAGCGAAAAGCATAATTCGGTAATCAGTTGTTGTTGTGCAGGGGAGCCCTTGGTCAGGTTCATGCGCAACAATAAACCGCCCTGGTGCTCGTATGACGTCCAGCCGGGATCAAAAAATACCTTGCCGTAGCGCTCCAACAGTTCAATCGATTCCCTTTGGTTGGCGCAGGTCATCAGGGCGAAACCAAAGGTGCCGTAACTCTCAATGCCAATATGCTGTCCCAGCCGTATTGCCAGACAGGGGTCACTGGTGAGTTCTGCGGCCGCCTGAAGGTACACAAGGGCCTCAGCCCCAAAAAATACGGCTTGACCGGTATCTGGTGTGGTGATGCCTTGCGATTGAACCTTGGCGGCTAAATCTTCTGGGCTGACCTTTGCCATTTCCAGCTCGCGCAGCAGCTGTTTGAAAAGGTCGTAGTGCAGTCGATTCAGTTCCATTACTCGTTCTCTGTAGTGCTCTTCCTAGGCTAAGCCATTGAAAGAATTAGGATGAACTGTGGCCGAATATGATCCCACCCTTCGTGTGCTGATCACTATAATAGATTATGGTACAACTTGGGAAGGGGGTCTGAATAACTCTTTACTTGTTTGGGGATGGCACTGACAACAGACTTTATAACAGCGAGTAAACATGAAAATAACGTTATCAAAATTAACCACCAAGAAAGTTTTTGCTTTGGTCTTAGTCACAGGGCTGAGTCTTGCATTGATTCAGACTTTTGTCGGTGACACTCGCCCTCATAACCCCAAGGTGTTTGGCGCGCCCGAGAAAACCCAGTGGAAACCGGTGGGCACTCGTGATGTTGGGCAGCACGGTTACGATATTATTCCCGAGCCTGATACTTGGAGTGCCATTCACGTTAATGTGGCCAATTCGGACAGTGTCTGGGGCGTCGCTGCGCCTATGTTTGAACTCGACTGGGTGGCAGAGCCGGCCTATTTTGTCGGCAATGGCCCCCTGCTTGATAACCAAGGAAACCTCTACTTTAGCCCGCAGTTTTACCATGGTGAGCGCGTGGTGTTGGTTTCGCTCGATGGCCAAACCGGTGAGCGACGTTGGACGATTCCGGCCGACAACGATATACAAGCCGGCAGCGCTGCTTTTATATTAAACGACCCAGAAAATCCCGGATCCCAGATCATCTATATCATTGGTTATAACCGCCTCATGGCCCTGCGCCCAGATGGCTCAGTGGTATGGAGCAAGGCCACCGGTTTAAGCATTCCAGCTGCTGAACTCGCAAGCAATTCACCCAACAATAAAGCCAAGGGGAAATTTCACAGTTTCAATTATCACCCAGCGACGGACTCTTTGATTTCGATCACCAAAGCGGGCGCTTTGTTTGCTTTCAGCCGCAAGACCGGCGAGCTAATCGCCCCCATTGGGCAGATACCCGGCGCGCCGGCGATCAGCGGCAATGGCACCAACATTCCAAAGTTTGTCCTCAACCGTGTTGATCCATTAATGGATAAAGCCTTTGGTAAAACCGACGAAGGTTTGAGCTTGTTCACCTCGGCGGTGAATTATATTTATGGCGGCGGCGGTGTGGTGACCAACTTTTTCAGTATCGACCCAGATACCAGCCGGATTTACATGGCCGCTACCGCGCCGGATGAAGCCGATGGTACGGTTGATGGTTATTCAGAAATGGGTGCCATTTATTCTTTAGATCTGCTCGGTGATGGTAACGGTGGTCTGGAGTTTCAGGTGTTAAATACCAAGACTTTCCAAGGTGGCACAGGCTCAACGCCAGCGCTCAGCGCCGATGGCCAGCGCCTCTATGTGTCTGATAACGAGGGCCACGTTATCGCTCTGGACAGTGAACTAAATGAAGTCTGGCGGGTGGATGTGGGCGAGCCCTTGGTGGGTTCTATCACCGTGGCTGCAGATAATAATGAACTCTATGCGGTTACCGCCAGTGACGTGATCCAGTTGATTGATAAAGGCGACTACGGCAGCAGAGCCTGGACAGCTGAATTAACCGGCTTTGATGGGTATGCCAATGTCGATGTGCAATCCAACGCCTTGACGGCAACCGTCACCGCCAACGGTGTGGTGATTATGATCGGTGGTGGTAAAACATTGCTCGGCAAGACCCTTATGTTACATATGGGCATGGGCCTGCTGGATCGAGCAACCGGTAAGTTACGCTACTTTGCTGAAGGCCGGGAAGATTCCTTGGCCATGAGCGTCGTGGCGGCCGACGGCAGTATTTATGTTGCGCATTCACCCTTGAGGCGCGCGGCAGGCAAGGCCATGTACCCTGAGTTAACACCGGACCTTACCGGTGGTATTGCCCGCTTCAAGCCGATTCATTTGGATCTGTTGGCACGCGACGCTATTTGCGCGGCCGAGGCGCGGGTTGCCAATGCCAGCAGGCTTAACCAGGCGACAGAATTGCTCGCCATCGACACGGACATACGCCAGATAAAGGTACTGCTTAAGCAGGCAGGTGGAGCCATTAGTAAGGCCGTTAACCATGGCGACATGACAAACGAGACAGCGACTGAGCTCAATGATTTACTGCAGAAAAGTGCGGCTAATCTGACGCCTGACGGTTTGCCGCAAGCGGTGACTGAGCTGACCGCAGCCTGCGCTATGTTCGACTAGTGTGCTGACGAAAATAAGAGCTAGACGTCAATTTCCCAACCCACGAAAGTGCTAAACAGCGATGTTGATGGTTTAGATCTGAGTCGTAAGCTCGCTGTTTAATACAGCTATTTCAAGAGTCTTGGTGTTGCTATGAGTGAGCAGGTTAACGAGAAGGGCGGAGCAAGCGAGACAGATCCGAACCCCGTCATGCGTTGGTTGGTCTCAAAACTGATGACGCGGTTGTTCACCGAAAAACGCATGCGCGCTAAACGGCAGAAAGCGGAGGCTCGGCGTAAAAAGACGGGGGGGCCTCACCGCATTGAATATTTTCATCAGCTCGACGATGGTTACAGCCACCTGGCGGCGCAAGTGCTGCCAGCCATCGCACAGCGCTACCATGTTGAAATCACCTGCCACCTTGTCAGCAGTCACCACAGCGGCGCTGAAAACGATAATATCCCCGAGCCAGATTTGTTATCACGCTTGTCGCGCTTTGACGCCTTTCACGTGGCGCCTGAATACGGTCTTGAATTTCCTAAGCACGATGAACCGCTGTTGCCAGAACTGTCCGCGCGCGCCGCTGAAATTTTGGCAGTACAGAGTTCACAAAGTTTTATTGAGTGTGCTGCGGAGGTAGGCGGGGCCATGTGGGCGGGCAATTTTCACGCCCTTGAAAAACTGGCGAAAAAGTACGGCAGTGTGTCTTCTGAATCTGCCGAGAAAAAACAGCTTGCGGGTAGCCAACGCCTTACCGATATCAAGCATTATTCTGGCGCCATGTTTTATTACGGCGACGAATGGTACTGGGGGGTGGATCGTCTCTACCAACTCGAAAAACGACTGGCTTCAGTGGGCGCCGACCTCAACCCAGATCAAGCCTTGCTGCTTGATCGACCTGCCTGTGAGGCGGGGCCATTGAAAGACAACGGCAGCCTCACCCTTGAGGTGTTCCCTTCTCTGCGCAGTCCTTATTCGGCCATCTCTTTTGATCGCGCGGTAAAGCTGGCTCGCGACTCGGGCGTTAAATTGGTGGTACGGCCGGTGCTGCCGATGATCATGCGCGGTGTGCCGGCTACCCGTGAAAAGGGTATGTATATTTTTATGGATGCGGCTCGCGAAGCCCATGCCGCCGGCATTGCCTACGGCAATTTTAGTGATCCCATCGGTGACCCTGTGCGCCGAGCCTATTCTTTATATCCATGGGCTGAGGCGCAGGGCAGGGGGGCTGAGTTTATCTCCAGCTTTCTCAGCTGCGCCTTCGCGCAGGGCGTAAACACCAATCGTGCATCAGGTTTGAAAAAAATGGTCGAGCAGGCTGGATTGGATTGGGGTAAAGCCAAGCGTCTAATCGGAAACCCCGGCTGGGAAGCAGCACTGGAAGAAAATAGATTGGCCATGTACGAGGCGGGTTTGTGGGGTGTGCCCAGCTTTCGTTTGCTGGATGCCAACGACCAAGAAGTTTTGTCCCTATGGGGGCAGGATCGCCTCTGGTTATTTGCCCGAGAAATTCAACGCCAGTTGGTGACCGTCTAGCCGAGTTAAAAATACAACCCCAATTGTCCGAATATGATCCTCCATATTTATCCACCTCAGACTATTCTGTGCCTTATTAGAAACTTGATTTTAGGTCGCCATGAAAAAAACACCGTTAATCGTCATTGCTGTTGCGGTGATCGCAATACTCACTTATAGCCAACGTTCCAGCATCGTCGCCAGTTTGGCGATGAAGGGCATCGAAGCGCGCATGAGCGCCAGTCATATCGACACGCTCGACGATGGTTTACATCTAGCCCTCTGCGGTGCAGGCAGTCCTCTGGCTGCGCCCAATGCTTCAGGCCCCTGTGTGGCTGTGGTCGCCGGTAAACGGTTGTTTGTAGTGGATTCTGGTAGTAACGGGCGCAGTGTGCTCAATCGCATGGGTTTCAAACCGGGTGATATTCAAGCCGTCTTTTTAACCCACTTTCATTCAGATCATATCGATGGCCTGGGCAATATGGGGGTATCGCGCTGGGCCGGAGGCGAATTCACAGAGCCAATGCCGGTGTACGGGCCAGAAGGCGTGGAGCGAGTGGTTAACGGATTCAATGAGGCCTATGGCCAAGATGTTGTCTACCGTCACGACCACCACGGCGACCTTGTTGCGCCTCTGGCTGGAGCGGGTCTTCAGGCGGTGCCCTTTACCCAGCCCGTTGTTGGCGAGTTGGTCACTGTGTACAACCAGGGCGGCCTAAAGGTCGAGGCGCTGACGGTGGATCATAGGCCCATAGACCCAGCCGTTGGCTACCGTTTTACTTACAAGGGCCGCTCACTGTTAATCAGTGGTGATACGGTTAAGTCCGCTAACGTGCAAAAATTTGCCGAAGGCGTCGACCTGCTGGTTCATGAGGGCCTGTCGAGCAATCTGGTCAGTATGATGGAGAAGGCGGCTGAGAAGGCCGGCAACATAAGTGGGGCCAAGGTGATGCATGACATCCTCGACTACCACACCACGCCAGTTGAGGCCGCCGAAATCGCCCGGGATGCAGGGGTCGGACACCTGCTCTACTACCACATAGTGCCACCTATGATGTTTCCTGGTCAGTCAGCCCTCTACCTGAATGGCGCTGAGGATATTTTCCCGAACTACACCATCGGTCAGGATGGCGCGGCCTTTTCACTGCCGGCAAATACCGATGAGATCATTCAAACCAGTGAAGGGTTATAAACGGACATATCTAACGGCGGAAACGAGCGGTTTTATTGCGCGATCAGTTTTTCTAGTAGGCCTTTTGGTTGGTGGCCCTCGTCAACTCCTATGACGAATTTTAACGAGGCACGAACGATGAAAAAATCAATTAAAGTCTTCGTTGGTGTGTTGGTGTTGATTGGCATTTTGGTCCTGGCATTGCCGACCATTTTGCACTCAGTGGGATTACACCCAGACTATCTCATTCACGACCATTAATGACTTGTGATTGATCGTAATAACGGCGAGAAATGCTATCTGCCAATGGGCTTCGCCAACACCTATACAAATTAAAAATGGACGTTGTAGATGAAAAAATTAATGACTGGCCTTATCAGTCTGATGGTGCTTGTTGGCATTATAGTACTGGCACTGCCGACAATACTGCACAAGGCGGGATTGCATCCAGAGTATCACGGCGCCAAGGTCGAATTGACGGGTAAGCGTGCTCTGGTGATCACTACCAGTCACGGTGTGCTAGCCGCTCTTGGCGAAACTGAAGGCCCAGCCACCGGTGTCGCTGCATCGGAGATGACACACCCTTATTACACTTTCTTAGAGGGCGGTATGTCTGTGGATGTGGCCAGCATTGACGGAGGCAAAATCCCCATTGCGCCAGACAGCCTCGGCCGATTTGTAAGAACCCCCCATGATGAGCGATTCCTTAGTGACTCTATTTTTACAGCGAAAGCTGAGAAGTCGATAAAAATTGATGATATCGATTTCACCGAGTACGACATTATCTTTCTCTCAGGTGGCTGGGGCGCGGCCTATGATCTGGGTTACTCTGAGATTTTGGCGCAGAAAATTGGTGACGCTTTCTACGCGGAAAATAAACCTGTTTTCGGCGGCGTTTGTCACGGTGTGTTGGGTTTTATCAAGGTAAAAGATCGCGAGGGTAATCTATTGATCGCAGGGCGAGCCATGACCGGGGTCAGTGACAAGCAAATTAAAGAGCTGAACATTGAAATTACCCCGCAACACCCAGAGACAGAATTGCGTAAAGCAGGGGCTCTTTACGAGAGCCAAACCGCATTCCGCGATCTGTTTGCGACCCATGTGGTGGTCGATAAAGAAAAGCGCTTTGTCACCGGGCAAAATCAGAATTCAGGTTTGGAGACGGCACACAAGATGATGCAAGTCATTGCCGAGAGAGAGAAGTAATTTGAACAAAGTAATTAAATTATTGGTGCTCATGCCGGCGATTCTGTTTGTGGTGATGGGAGTGCGCTGGTTGGTGGCACCGGCTGGAATCGCGCCTGATTTTGGCCTGGCACTGGCTGACGGCATCGGTCAAAGTTCCCAGGTCGGTAACATGGCTGGCTTCTTCCTAACGCTGGGCAGCTGTATGTTGATGGCTCTGATCACTGAGCGTCGCAGTTGGTTCTACCCACCGATGATGTTACTGGCGATCACAGCTCTGGGACGAATGGTCGCCTGGCTGTTGCACGATGCCACATTGGCAGTGAGTCAGATCATGATAGAAGTGATCGTGGCAATTATTCTGCTGCTTGCATCCCGCCGCGTGTCGCAAGAGGATTGAGTCGGTGATGCAGTCTTTGTTTGGTCGTGTTTTTTTAAAATTATGCGCGCTGTGTGTTGGCTTCGAGTGTGCAGCGGCGTTGGCTGTTGAAACGTCACGTCCCAATATCGTCTTCATTCTTGCCGACGATCTGGGTTATACCGATATCGCGCCCTACGGCAGCGAGGTGAATACACCAAGCCTGAGTGCCTTGGCCGAGCAAGGGCTGAGTTTTACCAATTACCACACGGCGGCCAACTGCGCGCCCGCTAGAGCCATGCTACTCACTGGCGTCGACAGCCATCTTGCCGGCGTGCCCAATATCCCTGAGATGCTGGCACCAGAGCAGCGCAAGCACAGCAACTATCAAGGTGTGCTGGGGGACGACGTGGTGACCGTGGCGACCCTGCTGGAAGACGCCGGCTACCACACCTATATGGCGGGCAAATGGCATCTGGGTATGGATCCCGACAAGCGCCCGAGCCGTCGTGGCTTTCAGCGCACTGTGGCGATGATGGACTCAGGTGCCGATAACTGGGAGCAGCGCCCTTACGCTGCAATCTATGATCAAGCTAACTGGTTTGCCGACGGCGAGCGCTTCACGCTGCCGAAGGATTTTTACTCATCGAGGTTTTTAGTCGATAAGATGATTGAATTTATCGACAGTAATTTGCCGGATGACGATGCTGAAGAGAGCTCTTCAGAAAACAGTCGTTCTCAAGAGAACAGGCCCTTCTTCGCCTACCTGCCATTTATGGCTGTGCATTCACCGGTGCAGGCTCCTCAGAAATTTATTGATCGCTACATGGATGTTTACGATTCCGGTTGGGACGAATTGCGTCAACAGCGTAAAGCGCGAGCAGAAACGCTGGGCATTGTGCCCGAAGGTACGCCCATGGTGAGTATGAAAACAACTGAGCAATGGCATGGCCTCAGTGAAGACGACAGGCGCTATCAGGCCAAACGCATGGCGGTTTATGCCGGCATGATTGAGGCTATGGATTTCCATATTGGTCGTTTGATCGAGTTCCTTAAACAGCGGGGGCAATACGACAATACAATTTTTGTGTTTACCTCGGACAATGGCAGTGAGGCCAGTGGCCCGGCCAAGCCCAGAGCTTTTCCGCGGCGCCTGATGCCAGAAAATATGGGCTACAACCTGGACTACGATAATCTGGGATTGAAAGGCAGTTACAGCACCATTGGTCCCAGCTTCGCCAGTGCTTCAGCGAGCCCTCTGGCCTACTACAAGTTTTACGCCGGTGAGGGGGGCATGCGGGTGCCGCTGATTATTGCAGGAAAACCCGTCATCACTCAGCAACAACAACAGATAAAACAGCAACACCTGACGAAGGCCTTTGCCTGGGCAACCGACATCACGCCCACCATATTGTCGATGGCAGGGGTTTCACTGCCCGCTGAGCGCTACGCCGGTCGGCCAGTGCAGGCCATCATCGGGCGCGATCTCACGCCACTGCTTGCGGGCGCTGCAGAGCGGGTTTATAGCCCTGATGATGCCGTGGGTTACGAGCTGACCGATCACGGGGTGTTATTCCAAGGTGACTACAAGTTGGTGATCAACCAACCACCGGTGGGTGATGGCCAATGGCGCTTGTTTAATATTGTCACAGACCCAGGCGAGACCGATGATTTATCTTCATCACAAGCATTGCGCTTCCAACGTATGCTGTCCGGTTATGAAGAGTACCGACGTGATAACAAGGTAGTGCCAGTGCCGCGGGGTTATAGCCAGATAAAACAGTTACTTTCTAATACTTTACTAAAGCAGCGTGACACTGTGCTTGTGTTTTTTCTGACACTGCTCTTGTTGCTGCCGTTTTACGTTGCCTATTTTATGAAAAACCGAAAATCGAGGATACCCGGCCATGAAAACTAAACAGATGATTCGATGTGTTTGTTTTTTGTTTGCCCTACTGTCCGCGCCATTTTCTTTCGGTGAAGATGTTGCCGGCGTTTGGAAACACGCCAAAAACCCCGCCTGGATTAAAGTCAGTCTGCAAGAGGGCGCAGCCACTATAGTGCGCAATGACAAGTTCCCCGAACGCGTGGGTCGAAAGATACTAAAAGACATAAAAGCCAGTAGTACGCAGCAGAACCTGTGGCATGGTCAGTTCTACATTGAGAAGTTCGGCGAATATAAACGCGTGGATGTTTCTCTTACCGAGGCTGGGAATATGCTAATAACCGGTAAGGTTGGGTTTATCAGTCGCAGTACTCAGTGGTTGCGCGAGGATGCGTTTACGGCCGCTAGGCAGAGCGAGTTAACTCCGGCCAGTGGTTCAAGTCATTGAATGGGTGGAAAATTCATGTCTTATAACGACTCTTATATTGCCCCATACTCACCCAGTGAAGAGCTTGCTAACGCAATCACACACGGCGTTGGTTTTATGGTTGCCATCGCCGCACTGGTTTATATGATTAGTGTAACGCCGCTAGAGTACAGCGTTCAGCAAAAGGCAGGCATCGTTGTTTATGGCGTCAGTTTAATACTGATGTTTTTGTCGTCGACGTTATACCACGCCATCAGTCAACCTAAAGCCAAGCAACTGTTCAAGCGTTTTGATCACTGCGCTATCTACCTGCTTATTGCCGGTACCTATACCCCCATGTTGACCATCGCCATAGAAAGCCCTTTATCGGATCTGGTGTTGATCGTTGTCTGGACCATGGCCGTATTTGGCGTTGTGTTTAAGGCATTTTTCGCAGGCCGCTTTAAGCGCTTCTCGGTGGCTAGTTATCTGGTGATGGGGGCCTTGTCGCTGCTGGTGATTTACCAACTGTATCAAGTGCTGGACGCGGCGGCTTTTTCTCTGCTTCTGATTGGCGGTTCGGCTTATGTGGTGGGTGTTGTATTTTATGTAAATAAACGCATCGCATTTAATCACGCTATTTGGCACGGTTTTGTCTGTATTGGCGCGCTCAGTCACTGCTGGCTGGTCGCAGGTTACCTGCTCTCTGGCAATACACTCTATTCTTAGGACCGTCGCGCTCATCGCAGTGCTCGGCTCGATATTGTTAGCCTATGATGGCTCATTATTGGCCGCGGATGATCCCATTGTTGGCCGGTTATGAGCCCCTAAACGCCGTTTAAAAGCCCTAAGCTAAGTGGGTTAGATATAAAAATAATGGAGAGAGACATGTCGAAGATAAAACTGAAACCGCTGGTGTCCGCTATTGTGTTGGCACTGGCTGGGGCGGATGTTGTTGCTCAAGGTTTTGAGCTGGAAGAGATCATTGTTACCGCGACCAAACGCAGTGCGAGCTTGCAGGACGTACCTGTCGCTGTGAACGCCTTCAGCGCTGAGACTATTCAGAATGCCGGCATTAACGATGCGCACGATCTGGCCAATATGACCCCGAGCCTCAGCCTAACCACTTCCAGAGACCCCTTTACCAGCCGCATGTCCATTCGTGGCATCGGCACCTCACAAAACGACCCAGCGTTGGAGCCTTCTGTGGGCATGTTTGTCGACGGTGTGTTCTTCGGGCGCACTGGCCTGGGCATGTCCGATCTGACCGATATCGAACGTATTGAAGTACTGCAGGGGCCGCAGGGCACCCTATACGGTAAAAACACCAACGCCGGTGCCATCAGTATCATTACCAAGCGCCCTAACCTTGAGGAATTTGAAGGCTCCGCAGCGGTTGCGGCTGGCAACTACGGCATGCAGAAGGTGACACTGTCTGCGACTGGACCGCTAAACGATAGCGTCGCCTATCGTGTGTCGGGCAGTACTCACCAGCGCGACGGTTTTTACAATAACGCCGGCACCGCAGACCCCAGCAATGCCGATGATTGGAATCTTCAGGGCAAGCTGTCGTGGGAAGTGAGTGATCAGCTCAGTGTTTTGCTGAGTGCGACCCATGTCGACCGCGACACTACCGGCGGCGGCACCGATGTGCTACTGGGTGATTCTGTGCAAGCGGAACTGGCAAACCAGGGCTTGTCACCACTCAAGAGTGATGCCTATGACTACGAAATGGGCATCGACACTGAAAGTAAATTTGAGATGGAAGCCGATACTGTTTCAGTTCATGTTACATACGATATGGACTGGGGAGAGTTGACCTCAATCACCGGTTGGAATGAGTACGACTACTTTTCCCGCGCCGATTCCGACGGCTCCGAGCTCGATATTATCCGCAACCTGGGAGAACCCTATTCAGGCGATAGTCTGTCTCAGGAATTCCGTCTGGACTCGACCCTCGGCGAGAGCATCGACTATCAGGTCGGCTTGTTCTACTACGACTCGACCACCCGTCGTGGTGACGGCAGCGCCAGCACGGTACTTGGGGATGATTTCCTCACCATTGCCACCCAGGAGCTAAGCCCGTTGTTAGGTCTGATCTCACAGCCGGGCGATAGCATCAGTGGTTCCGGTGTGTGGAATTCCGAGACGCTGGCGGTGTTCAGTCAGATGACTTGGCATGCCACTGACGAACTGCACATCACGGGTGGCCTGCGTTGGACCGACGAGGAAAAACAGGCGGACCTCTATACGCAGACCTTTACCACGGCCACCCCGCCGGGTGCTCTATCAGCGTTTGTCGACATACTTGCCACCAACATCGACGACACCTTTGAGCGCCGCAGCATTAATACAGACTGGCTGTTCAAGGTCGCCCAAGACGTCGGTGAGGAGAGCATGGTCTACGTCAGTGCCTCAACCGGCACCAAGTCCGGTAACTTTAACGGGGTCAATGGCACGGCGGATCAGCGTGAATTCCAAGATGAAGACACCATGAGTTTTGAGTTGGGCTTCAAGAGCAACTTGCTTGATTCGCGTTTGCGCTTGAATGCCGCGGCGTTCTTTACTGAAATCAAAGATTGGCAATTCCAGTACTCACTACCAGAGGGCGGCACGGTTGTCAGCAATGAAGGCGCCGTGGAAGTCTCCGGTGTGGATGTGTCAATTCAGGCGTTGCCTTTTGAGAACCTGACCTTGGAAGCCGGCCTGCTGTATATGGACAAGTACGAAGTGACAGAAGGTCCAAACGCCGGCAAGCAACTGGCCTACACCGCCGACCTCAGTGGTAACCTGGCGGCTACTGTGTTGTTTCCGTTTGCCGAAGGCACCATCTATCTGCGTGGTGATTACGTGTTCATGGGCGATCACTGGACCACCAATGCAAACAGTCGCGATAAAGCATTGGACTGGAATGACCGAAACGTCTTGAACGCGAAGCTAGGGTGGCGCAATGAGCAGTGGAATCTGTCGGTATGGGGTAAAAACCTGACCGCGGATGACTATGCTTCCCTGACCAATCCATATCAGTCGTTCAGTGGCAATAAAGCCTATGTCCTCGCGGCGCCGCGAACCTTTGGTGTTGATGCACGTTATAACTTTTAATTGATTCACGTATAGGTTCAATCGTCCCTAAAAAGAATAAACGGCTGGCTCTTGCCAGCCGTTTATTTTAGGCCCACTTGATGAGTGAACGGCGGGTGATTATCAGCCGTTTATTCTTCATGTTGGCTTAGCATTTTCATATTCAGCTATCGGCGTGTATTTCAATAAATACGGCCAATGACGTTGCCCCCCGTGTACAATTGACGGTGGAGTTTTCGAAAACAGAGGTGAGAAACGTTTTGATGAGGTGGGTAGCTCGACTCAACAAACCATGGCTGCATTTTATTCTACTGGGCATTGTATTTTTCAAGGCTCAGGCTGTGATGTTTCCTGAACCCAAAACAGTGATTGGCCCATTGCCTGCAACGCGAGTCGAAGCCTTGCAGCAGCAGTGGTTTAGCCGTTTTGGTCGCCAGCCTTCAGCGCCACAAAAAGAAAAAATGATCAGTGATGAGTTGGACCGTGACATGCTTTTTCAGCGTGCTTTGGATCTTGATTTCCACCTGCGCGACAAGATTGTCTATGATCAACTTATCCGCAACATGCACTTTTTAAACCTGGCGGAAGGGCGTAACAACTCTGATCTTTTTCAACAGGCTCTGGAGATGCAATTGCACCTGGGTGATGAGGTTGTTAAGCAGCGACTCATTAAGAGAGTGCAGGAACGTTTGCTGCTCGAGAGCCCACCGGTCGCGCCCACCGAGACACAGCTTCACACTGATTTTTCAGCCAGACAAGAGCAGTTTCGTCTGCCAGCGCGCCTCTCGATTGGGCATATTTTTTTCAACCGTGAACGTGAGGCTGAGATTAAATCCGTTATCACCACGGTTAAACAAAAAAATCTCAATGCCAAAACAGCCAGATATCTGAGCGCACCGTTTATGTCGGGCTATGAATTCAGCGGGCAGAGCCCCGATCAATTAACCCGTCACTTCGGTGCTCAGTTTGTGAAGGAGCTGGCACAGGCAGGCCCCGTTACGGGTCAATGGTTAGGGCCCATTCGTTCGCTCTACGGTTTGCATTACGTCTGGATTGCAGCGATTGAGCCAGCGCGGGAGGCCCAATTTGAGGAGGTTAAATCACAAGTGCGCCGGGATCTTGAGGCCAAGGCTCGTGCGCAAGCTTTGCAAAATGCCATTGCCGCACTTCGCAATGATTACGAGGTGAGCTTGTGATGTATTTTTTGAAATTCGCTTTTCTATCTTTAACCTCTCTGCGTTTCGTTTTGGCTTTGGTCATGCCGTTGTTATTAGCAAGCACTGCCCAGGCGCACCTTTTTGCGCCTTCGCTGCTTAAAATAGTGGAGACACAACCGCATCAATATAACGTGGTTTGGAAAACCCCCGCCAAGAGCAGCAGTGACATTCCCTTACAGCCAATTTTCCCTGATCAGTGTGAGGTGAAAAACCCGAGCACTCCTAGAGCAGAAGGCACGGGCATTACATCCAGCTGGCAGTTGTTGTGTGACCCGTTGGATGAGCAGGGCTTGGTCGGCCAAGTCTTGAGTGTGACAGGGCTAGGGGCGAATAAGGTGTCGGCCATGGTGATGCTCAGCCTGCGCGATGCACAACAAAATACACAACACTACCAAGCGGTGTTGTCGGCAGAAAATCCTGAATTCCTGATACCGGCAGAGCCCGCTCAGACGCAGGTGATGGTCGAGTATTCATGGTTGGGGCTGGAGCACATTTGGGGTGGTATTGATCACCTGATGTTTGTATTCGGTTTACTTTTATTGGTGGGTGGCGGCGCGCGCCTGCTCTGGACCATTACGGCGTTTACAGCCGGTCACAGTATTACCCTGTCACTGGTGACGCTGGGTTTTTTAAGTTTTCCGGTGGCATTGGTGGAGTTCACCATTGCCCTGAGTATCTTTTTGTTGGCACTTAACCTTGCCCGTCGTGATTTCTCTTACCGTGACGGGGGCGGCTTGTTTCGCCGTTACCCCTGGTGGTTGGCCGGTGGTTTTGGTCTGCTGCACGGCATGGGTTTTGCGGGTGCCTTGGCGGAAATTGGATTACCGCAGAGCAACCTGCCACTGGCCCTGTTGTTTTTTAATGTCGGCATAGAAGTGGGGCAAATTGCATTTATCTTGGCGCTGCTGGGGGCTTGGTGGTTGGTTAAGCGTCCACTGTTACCCTGGCAGGAGCGTTTATTGCCAGTGCCTGTTTATGCGTTGGGCGGGCTGTCAGCCATGTGGTGTATTGAACGTGGGTTACTGCTCTAGGCAGGCAGATAATATGTAACCTGCTGTGACTTAAGTCGATCAGGTCATTTTTTGAATTCAACACCTGCTATGCAGGAAAAAAGAGAGAACACTGTATGTTGAAGAAAATCGGTTTAGGCGTAGCGGTCTTACTGCTCGCTGCCATCGGCTATGTCTGGGTCACATTGCTTGCGCCCTTGCAGGCATCAGCGGATAAAAATGGGCCAGATACCGCAGCCCGCGACTTTGCCCTGCAAGATAATAGCAAGCTGACACTGCCCGCCCCACAAACTGCCATTTATCAGGCGGCGCCCAACCCGGATATGAACCTGTATTGGGGTGAGTTGCATCTGCACACCGCAGAAAGTTTTGATGCTACCTTGTTTGGCAACTCGCTGGGTATTGAAGACGCCTACCGCTTCGCCAAAGGTGAGCCGCTAAGTAGCCCCAGTGGCGAGGTCATGCAGCTTTCTCGTCCACTAGACTTTGTCGCGATCACCGACCACGCCGAAGGTTTTGGCACTCGCACCCATTGCGACGATTCAAACCTGTCGTTTAGCGAGCGTGCGGCCTGCTGGCTGGCCAACGAGCCCAACCCAATGATTTTTAAAACGCTGACTAAGGGTGTTCGAGGCGTAGCTGTTCCAGGCGACCCATCAAAACCGGCGGGTGTCTACCAAAAGACGGCCCGCCAGTCCCCTAAAGCCGGCGCTTTCCCTACCTGTAGATTTGGCGATGACGCGTTTGAACGATGCTATAAAAACGCCAGTAACGATTGGGCTCGCTATGTTGATCTTGCCGACCAGTATAATGAGCCGGGTAAATTGACCACGCTGATTGGCTATGAATATTCGCCGGGAATGCGCGCGCAGGGCAAGCACCACCGCAATGTTATTTTTCGCTCCAACACGGTGCCAGATCGCGCCATTTCAAGCCTGGATGTTCCAAACGCTATTGAACTTTGGAAGGGGTTAGAATCCACGTGTTTGGATGATTGTGATTTCCTGACCATGCCACACAACCCCAACAAGGCCTGGGGCTTGACCTATTCACGTTTCACTTGGGATGGCCAAGAGTACAGTGAGGAAGACTGGCAGCTGCGTAAAAAACGCGAGCCATTAGCAGAAATATTTCAGATCAAGGGCGCACAGGAATGTGCGCTGGGTGTGGGCGCCACCGATGAAGAGTGCGCTTTCGAGCAGGTGTTCGATCCCTGTGAGCCTGGCGAAACCACGGGTTGCGCTTTCGAGACGGGTTTTGTGCGTCAGGGTTTGAAGGTCGGATTGGAGCTTGATAAAGAACTTGGCTTTAACCCGCTGCAGGTCGGTTTTATCGCCGCTACCGACAGCCACAATTCTAATCCCGGCGACGTCGAGGAATGGGACTTTCCCGGTGCGGTCGGTGCGGTCACCTCCTCTGCGGTTCGACGCTTGAGAGAGGATACGGAAACAGAAGCCTATAAATCTTTGCTTAAATTTCAGACGTCAGGCGGTCTTGCTGCCGTTTGGGCGCCGGAGAATACCCGTGGGGCGGTCTTTGATGCCCTTGCCCGCCGAGAAACTTACGCCACATCCGGGCCGCGTATGGCCGTACGTTTCTATGCAGGTTGGGGTGTCGATGATGCCATTACGGAAGACCACAACCCGCTCCAGTCGCTCATCGCCAACGGTGTGCCGATGGGCAGTGTGCTCTACCCTGACGCAGGTGCTGATACAGAATCTGGCGCGGTGCAAAAAGACTCTCCCGGCTTTTTTGTCTGGGCGACCCGCGACCCACTGGATGCTCCGTTGCAGCGAGTGCAAATGGTTAAGGGTTGGATTGATGGAGAAGGTCAAACCCACGAAAAGGTCGTTGATATCGCCTGTACTGATGGTTTGATGGTTGATCCCGCAACGGGGCGCTGCCCGAGTAATGGCGCAACGGTTGATCTCAACACCTGTAACTACAGTCAGGATTCAGGTGCCAATGAGATAAAAACCCTGTGGCGTGACCCTGACTATGATGCGGCGCAGAGTGCCTTCTATTATGTACGCGTGCTGATGAACCCAACCTGTCGTTGGTCCACCTTTGACACCATTCGTCTTGGGCGCGAGCCGGACCCCCGCGTGCCGCCAACGATTAAAGAACGCGCGTGGACCAGCCCCATTTGGCTGGACCCCAATGCGTAACGGATTATAGATTAGCTCTCTTTAGCGGCTTTTTAAGCCGCTTTTTTTATGTGCAGGATTTACTCTAGATTGCGAGAGCGAAGGGTGGCCGCTAGCGATATCTCTTGTCTATCTATTGAAGTGTGAGACCTACAAACGAAAAAGTTTGCGTCAGATGGAAGCGCCAACCGTTTAATGGATACTTTTACTCAGCGACTATAAACTGGGAAAGGTGTCTAATTCATATAGGCTTATTGAGACTTTTAAGGCAAATAATTGATGTCGACAACTCATCAGCGAGCACACTTAAGTTGGTCGCTAATCGCACTGTTAGGCTTCATTTGTGCGCTCACCCCGCTGGCTCTCGATATGTACTTGCCAGCGCTGCCCAGTATTGCGAAGACATTTGACGCCTCGGCGACGCAAGTACAAAACACCTTAACGCTGTTTATCGTGGGTTTTGCCCTGGGCCAACTCTTTGTTGGTCCCGTTTCAGACAGTGTTGGGCGTCGCCGCGTGATGTTGGCGGGCACGGTGCTCTTCGCCGTGACCACGCTTTTATGCGCCCATGCTGAGTCGATCAGTGAACTCAACTTTTGGCGATCTCTGCAGGGGGTAGCGGGTGCTGCATCGGCGGTGATGATCACGGCCATCGTGAAAGATATGTTCGAGCAGGATGATTTCTCAAGAATCATAAGTTTTATTGTTCTGGTGATGACGATTGCGCCACTGCTGTCACCTCTGTTGGGCGGTTATCTCACGCTGTGGTTTGGTTGGCGCAGTA
>Ga0209081_1000169_pt1 | contig 37860 bp, 31 predicted proteins | sample GOMGulsemesocosm_4_FD_184636 | JGI IMG/M metagenome (GOLD analysis project Ga0209081, IMG submission 184636) | Methane-oxidizing microbial communities from mesocosms in the Gulf of Mexico - GOM15B Gulf of Mexico (SPAdes) (version 2) | ecosystem: Environmental > Aquatic > Marine > Cold seeps... | reverse complement strand
AGCATGTGCCATAAACTTCAGGTGAGCCCAGACTCTAGCTTCGTACAAAATTTTGTAGCCCAAATCATGCAAGAAAACAGTGTTACTAGCCTGACGGGTAAGGTCATGAGCGTTAAAACATCGGCAGGAACCACGAAAACAGAACTTTCATCGGCTGCGAATCTGGAGAGTACTTTGGCCGAAGTTTTTGGCATTGAAGATCTAGAAATACAATCAATTTGGCCAAAGATACAGGCAAGACATACCACCGTATTTGGTGATCAGGCCTTGGGTCAAACTGATGTATCCAAAGTCGAATTGTAGAATTGATCGATTTCTATAACATAGCCGATTTTGCTACATAGCTGCCATGAAGGGGACGTTGCGATATAGAGGTGCACGTAAGCGGGGCGATATACTGAGTTTTTATTAGCTTGAATCGTTTACTGAGAAGTGGAGTTCCTTGGGATTGGTAAATTTTCTTCAAACATTTCGTCTACTTGCATACATTTCCCCTCTTGCCAATTTTCTTGAAGTCGCTCTTTAAACAGGATGATTTCAGCTCGTTGCGCCAATAGACCTTCCATCAACGTTTCGACCTCAAGTCGGCGTACATCTAATTGATGCAATATTTTCTCATGATCAAGCCCATCGGCTGGGCCGCTATCCGCGAGCACGGTTAAGATATCTTCCAGGCTGAATCCTAGGCGTTTCGCACATTGGATTCTTGCCAAGCGTTGAGTGCTCTCATCATCATAGCTACGATAGCCATTTGGACCTCTGTTTGTCTTTGGTAGTAGGCCCTTGCTTTCGTAAAACCGAATTGTATGAGCTGCTAAACCACTGACTTTTGCCAATTCACCAATTTTCATCACATCTTCTCTTGTTCAATAATTAGGCTCTTGTTCAATAATTAGACTCTTGACATTAAAGTTAACTTTAAGCTTATACTTTTGGAAAATCAAGATAAGCGCCACTTAGCGCCAGGAGATCTACATGACTCACACTGTATTCACACCCATAACCCTACCTAATGGTGCAACACTTCCCAACCGTCTAGCAAAAGCAGCAATGGAAGAAAATATGGCGGCAAGCGGGCATTTACCTGGGGATGATATTTTCCAATTGTATAAAACCTGGTCTGCTGGCGGTACAGGCCTGCTTATTACGGGTAACGTAATGGTAGATCATCGAGCCATGACGGGCCCGGGTGGCATTGCTCTTGAGGCGGAGACACCATTAGAGCCCTTCAAACAGTGGGCGCAAGCGGGTACTCAAAATGGCACGAAGATATGGATGCAAATTAATCATCCCGGTCGTCAAGTGTATGCAGCGATGGGGGGGCAGGTGCTTTCACCATCAGACATATCTCTGGATATGGGGAAACATAGCAAATTATTTGCGAAACCGAGTCCCATGACCGAGGCCGAGATTCAGGACTTGATCCAGCGCTTTGTCACGACCTCTGTTAGGGCGGTTGAAGCGGGTTTTAACGGTATTCAGATCCACGCTGCGCATGGTTACCTGTTGTCTCAATTCTTGTCACCTCTGACAAACAAGAGAAGTGATCAATGGGGCGGTAGCCTTGAAAACCGTGCACGCTTACTCTACGAAGTGGTGAAAGCGGTCAAACAAGCCTTACCCGAAAAAATAGCTATCACGGTTAAGCTTAACTCTGCCGATTTCCAGCGAGGGGGCTTCGATTCGCAAGATGCCTTGGCTGTGGTTAAAGCGCTTGGCGATTTACAGGTAGACTTGGTTGAGTTGTCGGGTGGAAGTTATGAAAGCCCGGCTATGCAAGGGAATACGGCCGATGGCAGGACTTTGGATCGAGAGGCTTACTTCCTTGAATTCGCCAAAGAAATTGCCAAGCAAGCCCCTATGCCGATCATGACAACTGGGGGAATTGTACGTTTACCCGTAGCGCAAAATGTACTGGATGAGGGCGTTGACATGGTGGGAATTGGTCGGGCATTGGCATTTAGTCCAGACCTTCCAGCGGTATGGAAAACGTCGCCAGACTCCATGGCAATTTTACCTGATGTTAAATGGAAAGATAAAACCATGGCCGCGATTGCAACTATGGCTATTACCAAACGCCAGCTTCAGCGTATGGGTAAAGGCAAAGCACCGAAGTTAAACTTATCCCCACTTATATCCTTGATCGCGGATCAAATGCGGCTGAAGAAACTCACTAAAGTTTATCGTAAGAGATATGCTAAGGGCTAAGAAATAATGCCTTCAATTATTGCAATTTAGGCTTTTCAGAGTCGCATAGCTTGGAATAATTTGAAGTAAGGTAAGCGAGTAGTGGCCTAGGCTGCAGGCAAATTAGGCAACTTATACCATTAAGTGGTACTTGAGCGTGAAATATTTAGTGGGCATACTGCGTCCCACTAAATAAATATAATAACTTGAGAGTGCTATATGGATGCGGCTACACGCAGTTACCGAAGGTATGTCCTGTTTATCCTTACCTTGGTCTATGTATTTAATTTCGTCGATCGTCAGATTCTGGTCATTCTCCAGGAGCCAATTAAGGCTGAACTAGGGCTGTCCGATACACAGCTCGGTTTATTAACGGGCTTTGCCTTCGCTATATTCTACGTAATCATCGGTATTCCGATCGCCCGGTGGGCGGATGTGGGTAATCGCCGCAATATTGTTAGCCTGGCCATTGTGGTTTGGAGCGGTATGACCGCAATTTCGGGCTTAGCACAAAACTATGTTCAGTTATTGCTGGCAAGAATAGGCGTGGGCGTCGGTGAAGCAGGCGCCAGCCCGCCCTCTCACTCCATGATTTCTGATTATTATGCGCCGGAAGAGCGTGGCGCAGCCATGTCCATTTACAGCATGGGTTTGTATATCGGAATACTCGTTGGTCTTCTACTGGGAGGCTGGTTGAGCGATAAAATCGGTTGGCGTATGGCTTTCTTTGCTGTGGGTTTGCCGGGTATATTAATGGCCGTAGTGGTGCGCTATACGCTTAAGGAGCCGCCTCGTGGTGGCACCACTATGGTGTCTGACCCGAATGTTGGAGAGCGCTATACCTTTAAAGAGACACTGAGTTACTTATGGGGCTCAGTCGCCTTTCGCAACGCCTCTCTGGCCGCCGGTTTTTGCGCCTTTGCAGGTTATTCTTCATTAACTTTTACACCCTCTTTCTTGATTCGCAGTCACGGTATGAGTGTCTCGGAAGTGGGCCTGGCGCTGGGTCTAATTATTGGTATATCGGGCGTGATTGGTGCCCTCAGCGGTGGCTTCTTGGCAGACAAATTTGGTAAGAAGGATATGCGATGGTATATGTGGGTGCCAGGCATTGGCGTCTTCATCGGTTTGCCTTTCAGTTTGCTGGCACTGAACTTAGAGTCTTTAAACGCAACCTTGGCCTGTATATTTATTGGCAATATATTTATGTCTTGTTATCTCGGACCAACCGTCGCGATTGCTCACCACTTAGTCAAGCCGTCCATGCGAGCCACAACCTCAGCTATTTTGTACTTCATCCTTAATATTGTGGGGCTAGGCTGTGGGCCTGTGGTGACCGGTATGGTCAGCGACTATTTGGCGCCTGAATTCGGAGTTGAGTCGCTGCGGTATGCCTTGATGTTTTCTAGCTTTGTTGTGCTAATTGCAACCGTACAATACCTTCGCAGTGGTTCAGCCTTAGCAAAACATTCAGATGAAGCGCACTCTGGAGGTACTGAGGAGGTTGCAGTCTAGACCTATTACGAGAGACCTAATATGAGCAAAAGTATTTTTATCACCGGCGCCTCCTCCGGTCTAGGCAAACAAATGGCACTTGAGTTTGCCAGCCGTGGCTATAACGTGGCGCTGAGCGCACGTCGAGAAGATGTTCTTTTGGCGGTGAAGAAACAGATTCAAGAAAAGTATGAGGTAGAGGTTTTTGTTGCGGCCCTTGATGTGCTGGATTATGAACAGACCCAGCAAGTATTAATTGCTGCAGCGGCGCAGCTGGGCGGAATTGACAAAGTTATTGCGAATGCCGGTATTGGCTTGGGTGGACGTATCGGTGAGGAGGGCGCATTTGCCTGCGCTCGAGAAGTGATTAATACGAATGTGGTCGGTGCTATAGCGACTATTGACGCGGCAACGGCCTTTTTTCGTCAGCAAGGACAGGGCCATGTTGTCACGCTGAGTTCAGTGTCGGCTTTCAGAGGCTTGCCGGGTTCAGCAGCTTACAGCGCATCTAAAGCCGCCATTAGTGTTTATAGTGAGGCGTTGCGGGTGGAGACGTATAATGAAAACATCGATATTACGGTGTTATCTCCAGGCTATATTGATACTCCAATAAACGACTCTTTAGACAGTAGGCCCTTTTTGATCGACCTAGCCAGTGGCGGTAAGATTTTAGCCAATTTAATTGAGAAAAAAGTAAAACGCTCTACGGTACCTTCTTGGCCATGGGGTTTGGTGGCACGTATTCTTGCTATATTGCCCACCGCTTTGGTGGCGAAAGTCATGGGCTAGTCTTTTTTACTTGTCAGAGTTGAGTAAATCCCAGATGGCTTGGTACAGTGTTGCGGCGTGATAGGGTTTATGAATAAGGCGACCATGCCAATTCTTTTTTGGATAATCCAAATGTTTGTCGTCACTGAAACCACTGGTCAGCTGTATTTTTATATGGGGAAATTTATCACCTACAATACTGGCCAATTGATAACCATCCATATCGGGCATTACAACATCTGACAAAATCAAATCAATGTGCTCTTGCTTGAGAACTTGCAGCGCCTGCGAGCCGCCGTTAGCGGTGAAGGTTCGGTAACCCTGCTTTTGTAATAACGTTGAACCTAGCTTACGCAGAGGTTCCTCATCATCCACGATGAGAATTGTTTCAAGGCCTTTAAGCTGGGTTGAAGGCGTGATGGAGGGGGGCGTTTCGGCAGTCCCAATATAGCGCGGGAAATAGAGTACAAATTTACTGCCTTGATTCAGTTCCGAATACACTCTAATTGTGCCGCTTGCGCGCTTCACAAATCCAAAAACCTGCGAAAGTCCGAGCCCAGAACCTTGCTCTCCTTTGGTCGAAAAAAATGGATCAAACAATTTTTCTTTATGCGCATGTTCTATGCCGCAACCGGTATCCGATATGCACAGTTGAACGTAGTCTCCCGCGGGCAAATCTAAAAATTTCGCATCAAGTTGATCGATGCTGCTATTAGTCGTGCGGATAGTCAAAATTGCTCCGGAGGTCATATTCTCCATAGCATGCATCGCATTAATACTTAGGTTTAGTATGGAGTCTTCCAGATCATTTCGGTTAAGCCAAACAGGCCACACATCATCTTGAAGATCTAAAATGAGCCTAATGCGAACGGTAAGTGATCGTTGCAGCAGGTCTTGCTGGAGGTGAAGAGCGTCATTGATATTAAGCCGAGCAGAGTCTGCTGAGTCTTTCCGTGAAAACGAAGAGAGTCTTCTTGTTAGATTTGAGCCCCTTTCACCTGCGCGCTTAATTTGATTGATATATCCTGCTAGTTCAGATTTTTCGGGAACCAACTCTTTTAGTAAATCTGAATAACCAACAATAACCCCCAAGATGTTGTTGAAGTCATGAGAAATACCACCTGTCAATTTTCCTAAAGCATCCATTTTTTTTGTTCTTTCTAGCAACTCTTCCTGTTGTTTGAGGAGTGTGATGTCCTGGCTGGTTGCAATAAATCGCCGTTTTTCATTGGCAAGCCTAGGCAGTTCAGACAGTGAAATGCGTATTGGGAATAGCTCGCCGTTGCTTTTTATTCCTTCAGCATCGTGGCCTGTTCCAACAGCATGTTGATCGCCATTTTTAATATAGTTTCTAAGGCTTTCACAAAATTTTATGCCGTATCGGTCGGATATGAGTAATTTAATGCTCTCCCCAAAAATGTGGGCTGCCTTATAGTCAAACTGCTTTTCGGCGGATCTATTAAAGGAAAGAATTACACCGTCTTCATCGATGGCAATGACGGCGTCCAGTATTGAATCTAATATTTCTTGTAGTTCTTTCTCCTTGCCCAGAGCAGCGATAGACGCGTCTACCAGTTGAGCGTTTACTTTATCCATCTGGGAAAGTAACTCATTATTGTGCTTAAGTTGTCGATTTTGTTCTGTCATATCTGTATGGATGGAGATCCAGACGTCGCCGTGGGCACTGTGGCGAAACGTGGTAACTGAGGCGGTGCTCCAGAACAACGAACCATCTTTTCTCATGTTGTGTACTTCACCGCGCCAGGCACCATTTTTATCCAAGCTGGAGATGATTTTTCTGTACGTATCTGTTTCTCCTTCTGGCATCGGCGCGTTTGCAGTTGAGATGTGCTTGCCGTCCAATTCTCCAGATTCATAAGAAAACATCGACTCAAACGCTAGGTTTACGTAGAGGATAATGCCGTCGCTGGCCCTTATTAAGACGGCACCTTCTGTAATGTTATTGATAATGTTACTTTGAATGGACAATTCAGTGTCTGTTTTTATTCTACGTTTGGCTTCTGTTTTCATTTTTAAGACATAAAAGAGAACCGCAGAAATTATCAATAATAAGGCTAGTGCTATAAGACAGTAGAACCAAATGGTATTCCAAAATGGCGGTTCAATAACGATGATCACGGAAGTTTCTTCCTGTGCCCATACTCCATCAGTGTTTGATCCTCGCATTCGTAACTTGTAAGACCCTGGAGGCAAACCGGAATAACGACCAAATGGCTTTTTGCCAGCGTTATACCAATGGTCGTCCCAGCCCCCCAGTTTATAGCTATATTGGCTGTTTCCGGGGGCGATGAAGTTCAAGGCCGCAAATTGGAATTCGAAATAATTTCTCCGCCAGTCGAGACTTACTTGCTTCAGTCGCTCAGGTGAAGTGCCGATATCTATGTTTTCTCCTCCTTGTGTGAAAGACGTGAGAAATACAGGAGACGCAGCTGCATTTTCCTCTAGTCTTGAAGGTTGAAAATGGGTAACGCCTGCTGAGTTTCCAAACCAGATGTCTCCACTGCTGGTTTTCAGTCGAGACCCCCAAAAGTTAACATTGCTTTGAAGGCCATCTTCAACGGTATAACGTTTCGTTGTTTTCAGGTTTGGGTTGAATCTCACGAGCCCTCCACCAAGACTACCTAACCATAAGTCTCCATTATCGTCTTCCAACATAGATCCAACGGCGCCGTATCTGACCCCGTTATTGTCCCACTCAAAATTCTCAAACACTTCACTCTCTGAGTGAAAAAGGCTAATGCCTCCTTTTGCCGATATCCAAATTTGGCCCGGCGCTGTTTCAATTACGTCATAGAGGGCATCAAATGCCAAACTGTCTGGATTGCCGGCCTGTTTCTGATAATTGACGAATGTTTCCGTATTCTTGTCAAACTTGTCTAGACCCGCGCCATATGTAGGCACCCATAAGGTGCCATTCCCGTCGTCATACAGACTCGCCATTGAGTTATAACTCGGTTGCTTGCGTGAGATTTTTGCAGCGTTTTTTCCGAGGGTTTTAAAATGAGTAAACCTTTGGCTGCGTTGGTCGAAACGGTCGAGTCCGCCTTTGATCGTGGCCAGCCAAAGAACATGAGGATCATCTTTATCTTGGAGAATATACTGAATTCTTTCGCTCTGGGTAATTGACGAGGGGTCTTCACTATCGTGTTGATAAACCTTAATGACCCTGCCGGCCTTTCTATCGAAACTTGCCAAAACCCCATCCCAAAATCCGATCCACAAAATACCCGCTTCATCTTCAGCCAGCGCTGTGATGCGTTCCCGTGGAATTGCGAGTGGATTGAGAGGGTCTGGTAGGAAGTGGGTGATGATTCCGGTGGTCGGTTCAATGCGGTTGAGACCGCCCATGGTTCCCACCCATATGTTGTGATCACTGTCTTCAACTAAGGGTTCTACTGTTGGATTACTAAGGTGCCTGCTGCTTCCGGCCTGTGAGGATATATTATTGAATGCTGAAGAACGCTCGTCACTGCGATCTATGCTGCCATCAAAATTGATGACCCATAATGTGTGGCTCGGCAGGTGATCGTAAACGCCTACAATAGCATTTGTGCTGATTGACCTTGGGTCTTCGGGCTTGTGTTGATAACGTGTAAAAATTTCATTTTTCTTGTCGAATAAGTCAATGCCTGAATTTTCTGAGGAGATGTGGCTAATCCAGATGCCGCCAGTGTGATCTTCATTTAAATTCCAGACGCCATTATCACCTATAGTATCTTCTTGGTTTTGATCATGGAAAAAATGTTTAAAGGTACCGCTCTTGGGGTTAAAACGATTCAAGCCGCGATTTTTTGTGCCCACCCAAAGGGTGCCATCTCTGTCCACGAGAAGTGAACTAACCCAATTACTACTTAAACTGTCCGGATTGTTTGGATCGTGTTTATAAGAAGACCACATTTGCGTCTTAGGGTCATATCTATTCAGTCCCCCGTGCTGCGTTCCTACCCAGACTGAGCCTTCATGATCTTCGGCCAAGGCTAATACTGTATTGTCATTCAAACTATTTGTCGTATTAAGCTTGTTGAAGTGCTGGGTCCATTTGTCGATATCTTTGTCGTAAATACAGATTCCGGCATCATCCGTTCCAACCCAGAGCTTGTTAGAACGATCGATCAACAATTTCTTGGGTGAAAAGGAAATGTTGTTACTGCACAAAGAATTTGTATTTCCATCTTCGTGTATGTAGTGGGTAAAGAGCCCGATATTTTTGTCATAACTTGTGAGACCGTTGCTGAACGACGCAATCCAGATAAGACCCTGATGATCTTCGACTATTGTGCTAATCATGCTCCCAGAAACTAAATCAGCGAAGCTCTTAAGCTCAACTCCATCATATCTTAAGAGACCCAAACCGGTAGTGCCTATCCATATGAAACCATCGCGATCAACTAGAAAGCCGCCGTATTGGCTGGTCGGGATTGTTAGGGAGTTTTGTTGAAAGGATTTCCTCTGGTCTGTGGCCAAAGCAGATGAGTAAAATAATATTTGCCAAAAGAGAATAATGAATATCGGTAAAGCTCGAGTTATTATTAGCTTCGGTGAAATGTTTGCTTCTGGAATCACTGTTTAAGCATACCTTTTTGAGTCACTTTAATAGTCTGCTCGACTAATGCCGTATTAAGTGGAAATGAATGTAACCGCCTTAATGACATAGATATTTTCTCTTGAGTACTATTAACTATTCTGCTTCTGTGGCAGCCCTGCCAGCAATGGCTAGCAGATCATATCCCTTAAACTGACCTCCGGTATAAATGTAGTTGATTTTTTCGAATTTGACTATTTTATGTCAAGCAGAGCCCTAAATTTTTCGCTGCCTACATTCAATTTAGTCTCAATGTTCCCTATTTTTTGGGTCGAGAAATGAATGGGAATAAAAAGCTAGCAATTATTCCGAAAGGAACTATGTATTAAACTGTTAATTCCAGAATGATATTAACTCTTCAGGTAGAGGTCTTAGTTAAATATCGATAACACAGACTTGCTGTGCGCTGCGCCAATGATGTATGCATAGATGAGTAAACCCCCAATCAATCCGACCCAGCGCCTGCGATCGCTGCTCCCCCAGCGGATCATAACTAAGCCAAAGAGAATATAGACTGGCAGCGCAATCAGCTTCGCTAAGAGCCAAGGCTGCTCCATTGGTGAAATTGCCCAGTAGAATGCCATAAAAATCCCACTAATGAATAAGCCGCTATCTATTATATGTGGTAGTTTTTTTGCCACTCGATGCTGTCTTAGTGGGCTCTGGTAAAGTATTAAGATGCCTCGCAAGAGGAATCCTATGCCAGTTGTGTAGGCAAAGAAGATATGAATGGCTTTTAAGATCAGCATATTTTGTAGAATCAAATGTGGTGGCTCAGGCGAATTAAAATTGTTCTGGAAGTAAATTTAGTTCGCCAAATTTAGGCGCTTATACTTTTGTTCTCCGTTTAATATCTGCTCGCTATGATAGTCTGTAATGTACGCGAATACCCCTTCCTCCGCCATTGGAGGACTAAATAAATAACCCTGCACATAGTCACAGTCTAAGATTTCCAGCATCTCCAACTGATCGACTGATTCAACGCCCTCAGCAATAACCTGCATGCCAAAATTGTGTGCCATATCGACGATCGTTTTCACTAGAATATGAGATTCTTTCTGTTCTGTCATGTCTGCAATAAAGCTTCGATCAATTTTAATATAATCAAAGGGATACTTTTTTAGGTATCCTAAAGATGAAAAACCCGTGCCGAAGTCATCCATGGAAATGCTGAAGCCAAGTGAGCGCAAATGTTCCAGCTGGATTTTTGCTGCCGATTCATTGTTGACCATCATACTTTCGGTTAGCTCTATACTTACAAGGCTTGGGTCTATGTCGCTGCGATCGATCATATCTACAATATTACTGCAGTGATCATCGTCACTCATAAATTCACGCGCAGACCGGTTTATGGAAAGGCCAATAGGAGCCGTCAAATTTTTATTTATATTCAATATTCCGTCAATGGCCTTGGTCGTAACGCACAGACCTAACCCTTGAATTAGGCCAAACTCTTCCGAAACGGGAATGAATTCATCTGGATAAACTTGCCCAAGCACGTCATCATGCCAACGAGCCAGAGCTTCAAAGTGAGAGAGGTTCTTGGTTTTCGTATGGACAATGGGCTGGTAGTAAGCCTCAAAGGAATTATTCGTAATAGCAATGGCCATTCTCTGACGAAGAAGGTCGATTCGTTTAGCGCGGGATTTCAACCCTTCATCGTAGAATTCAATTGTGTCTTTTCCCGAAGATTTGGCGTGATCCAATGCCAACTCTGCACAAGTGAATAATTCTCGGCTTTCTTTGGCGTCATGAGGAAAAAGGCTTATGCCAATTGATAGGGTAATGAATAACTCCTTTCCGACGGAGGTTTTATAAGGTTTATTCAGTTTCCGAAGTAAATCCCTAGCGAAAGCCGACGCGCTTGCAGGATTGTTATTGGTAAATAGCACACCGAACTGATCGCCATTCAATCGCGATATGGAGAGTACGTTCTCAGTACAATAGCTTCTCAGACGAAGTGCGAATTGCTTTAGCAGTAGATCTCCGTCTTCGGGCCCATGTGAATTATTAATGAGCTTGAAGTTATCGATGTCGATTAATATGACGGACCCGGAGCCTAGGTCGTCTTCCCTATCTTTCAATTTTCTATCAATGTCTGAATGAAACCGAAAACGATTTGTTAAACCTGTGAGGTGGTCGTGTGAGGCTTGGAAAGCAATTAATTCACGTGATTGTTTTTCGGCGCTTATATCTCTGTGAACAGCAATGTGATTCAGTGCGGGGCCTTCATCTGAGTTGAGAATGCTGATGGCGGTTACAATAGGGTACACATCGCCATTCTTCTTTCGGTTAATTAGCTCGCCCTGCCAAAAACTATTGGTATTAATCTCACGCCACATTTTTTGATAAAACGACTTGGGAAGTAGGCCAGAATTAAGAATTCTAGGATTTTGATTTACAAGTTCATCTCGTTCATAGCCTGACATGGTGAGGAGCGCGTCATTCACATAAATTATTTGGTTATGTGGGTTGGTAATGATAACTCCGTCGCTCATGAAGTCGTATATTTTATGCGCTATTCTGAGGTCGGATGTCTTTTTTTCCAACTCATTGGTTTTAGTAATTAGCGAATTTTCGTTATTTCTACGTTCGATCTCAGATAGGGCTGATGCTGAAAAAAAACTGAATGCATTTTCTGCAATTCCTTCATCGACTATTGGCGATTTATAGAGGGCTACCAAAATTCCCACTGTATGATTGTAGGTATTGCGTAAGGTGATACCTACATAGCCTGCTATTCCCAGCTCTATAAGAAGCGCATCATCGGGATATTGCTTTGCTATTCCCTGTTTAATGCAGAACTGTTGATTGAAAGTCAGATCACTGCAAGGCGTACCTGCTAAGGGATAAGAAATATTGTTTTCTGGGCCTGCTCGGCTTTGTACCGCTAGACTTTTGGCCGTATTAGTCTCTGGATTTATAGTGGCGATGAAAGTGTAATCTGCGTTTGTTACTTCGCGAAGTAATTGTACGAGTTGAGAGAAGTAATTTTCACCATTGAGATTGCTAAGAGTTTTTTCAATATCTCGAAGACTTATGTTGTCATTCATAACCTAGGTTCTCTCTGCATGACTATATAGCTCTGTTAATCAGGTCTGAGTTATATTGCGAATTGTGTAATCATGGTTTTTAAATTGTTGATGCTGGAGAACAAATTCTGATTAGAGTCATACACTCGATGGCAACCATCGAGTGTATGATTGGCGCTGTCGTTAATATTAACAATGTTACGATTGATTTCTTCAGATACCTGGCTCTGCTCTTCAGCCGCGGTAGCAATTTGTATGCTCATGTCATTTATCTGATCCATATTGGTTCGAATGAGCGCTAGAGATTCTGTGGCGTTGTTCGCCTCAGTAACGGATGCTTCTGCTTCGGTTTTGTTACAATTCATTGCTACTACGGCTTCGCCAGCGGTTTTTTGTAAATCGTTTATCATTTTCCGAATCTCGCCAGTCGAGGATTGGGTCTTGGCGGCAAGAGAGCGGACTTCGTCGGCTACAACAGAAAATCCGCGTCCGAACTCTCCTGCTCGGGCGGCTTCAATAGCGGCATTGAGCGCGAGTAAATTGGTTTGCTCCGCAATACTATTGATTACATCTATTACGCTACCTATTGACTCGCTGTCTTTGGCGAGTTGAGAAATAGTGACAGACGATTCTCCCAAGTCCATCGATAAAGATTCAATTTTTTGCTTGGTTTGTTGCACGACTTCCTCGCCTTGTCGAACGCTGGTAAACGCGTCCTGGGTGGTTGACGATGTTAATGAAGCATTTCGGGCAATTTCCTGAACGGTAGCACTCATTTCAGTCATGGCCGTTGATACCAAATCTACTTCTTGGTGTAGAGCTGACATGTTTTCTTGGGTGTTTTTAGTTTCTAGATTGGCCTGGCTGGCAGATTTTGCTAAGGAGCCCGCAGAGTCTGATGAACGCCAAATAATGGTATTTTGTTGAGCTTGTAGAAATTTTATCACCAATTCAAGTTGACCAAGTTCGTCAGTCCTACCGGTATAGACTTGTTTTGCTATCAAGTTTTTGAATATTGACTCTGATTTTTTGGCGGCATCGCTCCAAGGTTTCAACAACATTCGGAAAAAAATTGCGTTGAGGAAGATTGTAAGGGTTAAAGTAATGCCCAATATTTCCACACTTTTTGATCCTAAGAACAACCCTGCCCCTAAGCCAATGATTAAGGCAAGAAAGCTTAGTCCTAAGGCTTTTATGAATATGGGAAGCCTACTAATTAGCCCTAGTGGTTTTGGCAGCCCCTGTGGCCCTAATTTATTGTATATGCGATCTGCCCGGTTAACGGCTTCTCTGTCCGGCTGTATACGAACAGATTGATAGCCGTCGTCTGCACCGGAACCTGTTGAGGTTACGAAGGCGTCCACCCAGTAGTAATCACCGTTTTTGCAGCGATTCTTAACCAATCCCATCCAGGGCTTGTTGTCTTTGATTGTGTCCCACAAATCTTTAAAAGCCGCTTGTGGCATGTCAGGGTGTCGAACTAGGTTGTGGGCCTGGCCAACGAGTTCGTCATTTTCAAAGCCACTAATGTCGACAAAATCATCATTAACATAGCCGATCAGACCTTTTCGTGTAGTGGTACTAACGATACGTTGGTGTTTTTGGTAGTTACGTTCTTTGTTCGTAACGGGAAGGTTCTCACGCATAATAGTAGCTCTCAATTACTTCGGGTGGCGTTGTCAATAGCAGGGTATAGCTGTTTTAAGTCAAAAGGCTTTTTCAAGATACAGAGCGTTCCTGCGCTCATCATATTGTCTGTCTCGGCAGAGGAGGCATATCCCGTGATGCCGATGACGGGGATGTGTTTCGTCGCTGAGTTTTGTTTGATTAATTTGCAGGCGGTACTGCCGGACATGCCGGGCATGTGGATGTCCATGAAAATGATGTCTGGCTTGTGATTGTTGGTTAAAAATCCTGCCTCAAATCCGTCGGCGGCAAACAGATAGACCGCATTTTCAATGTGTAAATTTATTAGTTCGGCCAGCAGCTCAGCAACTTCGGCGTCATCGTCGACAATAAGAATTGTTAGTGTTCCGGACGTTTTTTCCTCGAGCGTTGTATTTCGGGTCAGGGCAAACTCATCGACGCTTTGCGCACTAAACCGGCGATGTCCACCAGGGGTGACAGTACTTTTCAATTTTCCAGAATTTGCCCAGTTCCTGACCGTGATAGGAGACACATGGAACTGCGCCGCAACATCGGCGGGCGTAAACCATTTTTGTTTGCTTTTTACTTTGCTGTCGCTCATTGAAGTTGTGGACCTGCGCAAGTTCTAAGGTATCGATCGCTCTGCGTGATCGAATTGCCCGATTTATACAGGCCAAAATCGACAAAATCTATCAAAAATGGCGAAACTAGCCCTTAAGGTTTGAGCAATTCGATGATTAATGATGTGGATCATCTTTTCACAAGAGCTAGAAGGAATTTCCCGGATGATTGACGCTAGCAACTCTTAAAGGTCTCGAATCACTTTTCCACTTACACTGTGAGCCTAAAATATAGTACTCTGCTGCTTTTTTTGGCTAGATCAAATTATTAAGCAATCAAAATGGAGTTGTCATGGACGCTATGTTTATTGATGGACAAATTATTCGCCTATATCAGGCTTTTTTCGCGCGCCAACCGGATCAAGAGGGTTTTACTTTCTGGAATAATGCACTTTCAAATCAGGGCTTCAGTCTATCGAAGGTGGCTCAGTCTTTTAGTGGTTCGGAAGAGTTCGTCAACACTTATGGCAGCCTAGATAACGATCAGTTCATTGAGCTCGTGTACCAGAATGTCTTAGGGCGTGAGCCGGATTCCAGTGGCTTCGCTTACTGGCAGGGTGCTATGACTAATGGTTTAACGCGTGGCAAGTTGATGGTAGGTTTTTCTGAGTCGGAAGAGCATATTCAGAATACGAAAATATCGACTTACTGGAGTCACCAATCCCTAGAAAAGCCCGTCGGAAGTGACTTGGTTTTTCAACAGCACGAAGAAATTTCCTTGATCACCGGTGACGGTATTACAAACTCTAGCGTTGTTATTGCAATGGATGTCGACGGCGATGGCCAATTGGATCTATTGAACGGCAAGACCACTCCAGTGTTGCAAGATGCCAAGTTGCCCCTAGAACTACTGTTAAACCAAGGGGCAGGCCAGTTTCAGTCGGCGGACCTTAGTGCATTTATTTCCGGCCCTGTGCCGGCCTTGCAAAACATCACCGAGTTATTGAAGGCCGATCTCAACGGAGATGGTATTGATGACATAGTGTTGGCAGGGCGGGGGGTGAACGCAGAAGGTCATGGGGGAGAACGTAATCAGTTGCTACTGTCTGACGGTGCAAGCCGGTGGCGCAATGCTGAGATGAACCTTCCTGATGATGTCAGTTTAACTCATAGCATTTCAGCTGGGGATATCGATAAGGACGGTGATTTAGATTTATTGGTAGGTAATGTGTCAGTCTATGAAAAGCCTTATTTATTACTGAATGATGGAGAGGGGAATTTCACGCGCGACGATACTTTATTGCCTGAACAATTTGAGACTAAAAACCAAATTGCGGTGCATTTGGCGGATATCAATAATGACGGCGCAGCCGATATGATCATTGGGGCAGACGATACCGCTGCAGGGTATGTGGTGCTCAGCGACGGCAAGGGTTCTTTTAAAGGCCAAACAACAATATCGCTGCCGCTTCCTGATCTCAATTCGAAAGACATGACTTTGGATATTGAAAGCTACGATGTCAATGGCGATGGCTGGCTGGACCTACTGGTCTCCCATACGCAAAGTATTGAGGGGGTCGACTATGAAGGTAATACGATTCAGGTAATGATAAGTCAGCAGGGGGAATACTTCATCGACGAAAGTTTTCGTATACCAGAACAATCCGCCTCGAGTTTAACGATAACAGATTTGTTTGTGAGCGATTTAAACGGTGATGGTTATATTGATTTATTAGCCGAGCAAACGGGAGACTATTTTTTGAATGACGGGCGAGGGTCTTTTTCGACACATGGTGTTATTGCGCATTACAACGAAGGGGATGGCCCTTTCATATTGGCTGATATTGATAATGACCAACAGTTGGAGCTTGTAGTGGTAGGTGTCGTCGCTGCAGATCTTTATCAATAAATCGCTAGCCTAGTCGTTAAGACGGCGTCAGAGCGCGGCGTCGATATTCACTGGGAGTTTGCTGATATTGCCCTTTAAACGCTCGATTGAAAGGCGTTAACGAGCTGTAGCCCACGTCGAGGGCAATAGTTAATATGGGCAGTCGTTCCTGCTCTGGGTCGCTTAGGCGCTTCGCGGCTTCGCCAATACGGTATTGATTGAGGAAGTCGTTAAAGTTTCGATAGCCTAAGTGTTTATTGATAAGTCGGCGAAGTTGATGCTCTGGAATTGAAAGCCTCTCCCCAAGTTTGCCTATGCTGAGTTCGTTGTTGCGATAACCTTGCTCGGTCTCCATATGGCCTTTCAAAGCTTGAAGCCAGCTTTTCTCCGTGAGCGAAAGTATACCTGAGGCCTCGTCACTATCTGGCTTGATAGTTTCATCGTGCTTGCCGGCTTCGGGCGGAATATCCAGTGAGGCCAGCAAACCTTGCGGGCTTGTTATGATTAGCCATGTGGCAGTGGCTACAAGCAGTAATGCGAGTAACAGAGAGTGCCCCACTTCCAGTAATAATGGCGCTGACTTCAGGCCAAGAACCAATTCCACAAACGTCACCATCAGAATGTAGGCGCCGCCCAAACCAATGAAAACACTCCTTAGTTGACGTCGGGCCTCCACGAGGTCTTGCCGCCAATGAGCGACTATTGCGCTTAGTGCCAGTATTAAAAACAATATACGAATTGAATACGAGAGATAGAAAAGCCATTGATAGACGATATTGTCTAGGGCTTGAGTGACGTGATAAAACCAAAGTTCCGGTAGTGCAATGATTAAAAACAATACCAACAACGCGGTCCGTAGCGGGCCTACCGTAATGCCTTTCTGGTCCCAATCGTTAAATACCGCCAGTGAAAAGAGCCAAAAAATCGCGGTAACTGATGTTGCTAGAGCAATCGCAGGGTTTTGTAGCCACGGCCAGTTGTCGAGCATTGGCGCAACTAAATAGGCGCTCACACACACCAAGAGGCAATTGAGTAAGCGCCCGGCAAGGAGGTGTCGGTAGTCGAACCATAGTTTGAGGTTCATCAATAAAATCGAGCCTACGGCGACACCACGGGTAAAGATAAAAAGTTCTTCCATAGGCTCCAATCATATAGGAAATTACAGGTTCAGGCGCTCACAATCCTCACGAGTGCATAGGTACTAAGCAGGGGGTTGCTCCTCTTCTGCGTGTAATATGGTGCCGACTTGAATGGCCGCCGCCTGCAGTGTGGACTGAGTTTTGTATTCTGCAGGTAGCGCTGGAATAGTGAGCACACGCCATATGCTTATCACGGCTAGAAGCAATAAACTTGTCGCTAGGAGTAAAAATAAGCTTTGTTCGCCCAAAGACTGCTGCCAGACAACGGCCGTGATTGGGCCGGTTACGGAGGTAATGCCCGCAATTAATATTACGGTGCCGCTCGCCGGTACAATTTCATGGGGGCGGAGGTGATCGTTGGTAAGCGCAACCACGACCGAGTACATTGATAAAGAGAACCCCCCAAAACCGAAAGCCAATAGATAGAGCTTGGCCGATGCCACGGTTTCAAAGCTAATAAGTACGGCAATGGCGGCCGCCACCAAGCTGGATAAACCAATAACCCAACGGCGATCAATGTGATCAGAAATCTTGCCCAGGGGCCATTGCAGGATCATTCCGCCCGCCATCAGCGCCCCCATAAAATTCGCCACTTCATAAACGCTCATGCCTAACTTGGAGACATACACGGCACCAATACTAAAAATGATACTTGAGACCCATTGAGAGAGAATGATGCCAGTCACCCCCATAGGCGTGCGATACCAAAGTTGGGCCATGCTCACCCGTTCGATCTCTTCGAGGACGGGCGCAGTGACAGCCGATAAGAGAATAGGTACCCCTGCAATGCTTACCATAACTGAAATGAGTATAAACAGGGTGAAGTCTGTGGGTGGAGCCAGATTAAGCATAAATTGACCGGCACAAATGCCGGTCAATAAAATGGTGGTGTATATAGAGAGAATTTGGCCGCGATTGGCATTGGTTGAGGCCTGATTCAGCCAGCTTTCTGAAACGACGTAAATAACGGAGAACGCAAAGCCTGTGAGTAAGCGCATGAGCGCCCAGGCCCAAGGTTGAACATACAGGGAGTGAACTAAGATAGTCACAGAGGCTATTGCCGACAGGGCTGCAAAAATTCGAATATGGCCAACCCGCTGAATCATTCTGGGAGCGAGTCGAGAACCAATCAGAAAGCCTGCGTAGTAGCAGGACATCAGCACACCAATCAGATAGCTGTCGAAGCCCTCTAGTTGCGCCCGAACACCTAAAAGGCTGCCCTGTACGCCTACGGCCAAACCAATAAGAGAGAGCCCAGCAAAGAGGGGCCATATACTAACAATAGTGTTGGCGGGCATAAGCAATAGTCGCTGTAATATGAAAGGGATCTGTGCCCATTTTCGCCAAAAGTACCCTAAACGGATAGGCTCTGGCAATCACTACTTGTAAGAATAATTGAAATGCTATTGACAATCATTCCTATTCGCGTTTATATTACTCTCATCCACTGAAAAGCCGATTGAGAACTCAAAATGTACGTTTGTATTTGCCGCGCTATTACCGACAACCAAATTCGTGAAGAAGTAAGGCAAGGTGCCAGCACTCTGAGAGAAGTGGGTCAGCGTTTGGGTGTGGCGAGTCAATGTGGCAAATGTGGCAAACATGCTCGCTCAGTGATACGCGAAGCAATTTCTAGTCGCCCTATGCAAGACCCTTTAATTTGGAACCCTACCGTATAATTCTGCCCGTTTTCATTTTCTTATTGTCTCCTCAGCATCATCTTCATTATCTTAGTCTAATATTGCAAAATTATGCTCGGCAAGCTTTGCGGCACCTGCTTTTTTCATCTGATGTAAGATCGATTGCTTGAGCGCCAATAATCCATCTGTTAGGGTTGTTGCGCTTATTCAAAAAATAATTGGAGGTATTTTATGATTGTTTCTCATACTCACTGGGCATTAAGCACTCCAACTCTTTAGTTTTTGCTTCTCTGCCCGGTTTATCAACCGGGGCAAATAATTCCGCCCTGATAATTTCATTATCGGCGCTTCACTGCGTCTTGGGGTTCACAATGGTACACACTTTTTCTCTGTCCCAATTGGGATGGCAGGCATTCTTTCAACAACAACTTAGTTTAGAGGAGTGGGAAAATCACGTCGCTTGGCGTGTGCTCGCACAGCACAGGGCGACACTTGAACTTATTTCTGAGTGCGGGCTATTCACCCTAGCACTTACGCCCAACATGCCCAGTTTAACGGTGGGCGATTGGCTTTTATTAGATCTTGATTTCAAGTTTGTGCGGGCATTGGATCGGCTTTCACTCTTTGCGCGAAAAGCGGCGGGCAGTAAAATTGAACGCCAGTCTATAGCGGCAAACATTGATACGGTGTTTGTTGTGAGTTCTTTGAATCATGATTTTAATCTGAATCGCCTTGAGCGTTATTTGGCTTTAGCAAAAGGCGCGCAAGTAGAGCCAGTAGTCGTGCTCACTAAGCTGGATTGTTGCGAGGAGGCTGAAAAATACGTGCAGCAAGCCCAAAGTCTGGACCCTATGTTAATGGTTCTTGCTGTCAACGGTCTAGATGGCGGCAGTGTAAATGCATTGTCACCCTGGTGTCGCAGTGGGAAAACATTGGCTTTTATGGGCTCGTCGGGTGTTGGTAAATCAACGTTAGTGAATACATTGCTGGGGGAGGGTGAGCAAGATACCGGTGGTGTTCGCGATGACGACAGTAAGGGGCGGCACACCACTACGGCGCGCTCTCTTCACCCTATGCCGGGCGGCGGCTTATTGCTCGACACTCCGGGCATGAGGGAGTTGCAATTGACTGATTGCGAGGATGGGGTTCACGAGACCTTTGGGGATATAAGTGAGTTGGCGCAAAGCTGTAAATTTCAAGATTGTTGCCATCAGCAAGAGCCCGGTTGTCATGTCAAGGCAGCGGTAGAAGCGGGAACGATCGATGCTCGTCGTCTCAATAATTATTTGAAGTTGCTGCGCGAGCAAGCGTTTAACGACGCAAGTATTGCGGAGAGGCGAGCGACGAGTCGAAGTTTAGGCCGTTTTTATCGATCTGTTCAAACTGAAACTAAACAAAGAAAAAATAAGTGAGTAAAGTTTCCCCGGGGCGGTGTTTACCGCCCTGGGGAAAACACTAGGGTCCGCCCGGTCCTCCGGGAGGAGGGCCCCCGCCAGCACCGATGGAACAGCTAGCAATCGCATTATCCTGTAGTTGACCTTTGAATCGAGGGCCAAATGTAAATGGGAATGCAGGTGTTATGTCAGTATTACTGACGATCGTTAAGTGATAGTGATACCCCAAGTTGTCGTGCTCATGACCGTTGAATTGGTCTAGCGCTTCCTCGCCGCCGTTACTGGTACAAGTGCTGTCATAATAATAATCCTCAAAGAAGAATCCTGAAGTGGTGACAAAAGTATTGCTTGATAAACTAGTGTATTCACCGGCGGTGGTGGGGCCGTTGCTACTCGCCGCTGTTGTGCCTTGGCTAAGGTCATATTGATCCACCAATAAGCAGCTGCGATCACCATCAGTGCCGCAGCCACTGGCTGAATTGGCATTATATTCACGGGGCGCCCAGCAGCTTTGCGCAACTACACCGGTGCTGTGCCAAGGTCCGTAAACAGCGTAGCCATCGGCGGCAAAGCCGTAAATGGGTGAGTGGCCGGTTTTATCTTCGCCAACAACGTCACCCCAACAGTCAGAATAGAAATGATGGTGGTAATCGCCATTTGCAGCGTGTCCGCCACACACATCAACATCATAAACCTCTGCGAAAGGGGCCAGAGATTGCCACACGCCTTCGCTGTTGTAGCTCTGGCCATCGAACCAGCTGTAGATAGAAACACCATTTACAGCATATCCACTGGCCGATGCACCAATATCACATTCTTCGCTGGTATCAATGGGTTCCATTGGGAAATATCCGTCCTTCGCTTGATCATTTGGACAGGTTGGGCCTGGGGGCCAATAGCCGTAGCCCGCGCCATCGGCGCAGCTTATGTCACCTGAAAATGAGCGAAAACCAATGTCGTCGCCAAAACCCACAACGTCACCCGCACTGGCGGTGGTGGCACCGGGTTCGCTGACAAAATCCTGACTATTTTGCTGCTGCAGATCGGCGCGTGGTCGCGCATTAAGTGCGTCAATTTGTTCTTGCGTAAAGGTCACCACATAATTTGGAATGCCCTCTGTTTGTACTCGAGCAAAGCTAGCACCATTGACCGATTCTTCAGTCACTGATTGGATGTTAACCGCGATGCCAGCTGAACCTTGGCTATTCAGTAAGAAGGCCGAGAGCTCGCCACTGGTATTTACAATCCACTCTGTCAGCAGTGCGACACTAGACTCGCTGGTGAATAGTGAATCGACAGATGTCAGCGAGACCTCCAGTGATTCGGCTGTTCCGTCAACGGCGTCGAGCAGCGCTTTAGCCGCATCAATTTCGGCCGTGCTGTAAGTACTATCGGTTTCTTCGACCGCGGTGCTATAGGCGTTGGCAACGGTCAGTTTATTGCTGTAGATGTCGGCGTCGGAAGTGCCATCATCAATACCATCGGCTATTTGCAAAGCAATCGACGCGAGTGTGCTCACGTTGCTGTCCAGACGGCCTACATAGAAATCTAAGCCGCCGGAATCGGCGTCTCGACCCAGTATTTGAAGGTAGATATTATTAACCAGCTCGGAAGATGACAAGGAGCCAAATCGGCTAGTATATTCCTCAGAGGCACCAAAGCTTTCAATAATAGAAGATAGATCGCCATTACCTTCGGCCAACTTGCCTGCCCAAAATGCTAGCCCCCCAGGGTCGCCAGGGCGCCCGTAATACGCGATATACATTTTTTGTACATTGTCGTAATCGTCTTGGCTATATTGCGCTTGGGCGCTGCACGCCATGATCAGCAGCGCGACGATGAGAACCTGTCTGCCTAATAATGAAATTGAGTGTTTAATCACTAGCATTGCCCGCCCATGAATTAGTATTGTTAGTTAGTCCGAATTTCAGTATAGCAGCGATCGAAAAAGGCAATTGTGCAAACATTTAGCAAATTTACTTAGTGTGCTGATTGCGCGAGAAATTGCATAGGGAAGTGTCGAAATCTATGCAGATTTGATTTAGGCTGGGCTTTGGAAATATTGGGTATTGTGTGAGAGCTTGTGGGTATAACTATGAATAGATTTTTTTGTGGTGTTTTTTTATTGGCACTATTTGCTCCTCGTTGGGCTTTTGCGGCTCACCCTGAAGCTAATGCCGCCGGTGAGGTAATGAGTCACGGAACTGTCGAAATATTTAAAGGGTTTCGAGTTCCTGAGCTTGGCGCGGAATTATTTGTTGATGCAATGGATGGTTATAACCTGCAACTTGAACTTGTGCACTACAATATCATCCCGCCTATTAAGAAACTCATGACTAGCGCCCCCAATACTCAGCTTGAAGGTCATGCGCATCTCTATATCAACGGAGTCAAAATTCTACGAGTGTACGGGCACAATTTACATCTGCCAGCCAAATTATTTAAGAATGGCATAAACACCATTACCATTTCATTGAATGATCACAATCACGCAACTTGGACGGTGAAAGGTGTTGAGCTTCAAACGACGCTTACAATGAATGTTGGGCGAAAGCCTCTAGTGCTCAATCACTATTCAGCCTCGCCTATTCTTAAAAGCAGCCCTTAAAACCACTAAGCCGCTTGAGTTAGCGAATTTGTGTGGCGATTAATAAATTGAATAATATCCGCTGATTCATACAGCCACTCGACGTTACCGTTGTCCCGCTCAATGCGCAAACATGGCACTTGTGGTTTCCCACCTTGCCGAGTGAGGGTGTTTCGATGCTCCCGATTTTTCTGAATATCACGACGCTCAACTGTGACATCTTTTTTGTCTATGGCTCTTCGTGTGGCTGCGCAATATGGGCACGACTGGTAATGGTAAAGAGCTAGGTTCTTAATTGATTGGGCTTTAGTCATGCTGTGTACTCCGCTTAGCTTGAGGGTAGAACCCGTATTATGGAGATTTCTGTTCAGCAAGATATGCTGTAGAGTACAGAAAAATTGTCTTTTAGTTCAATTTTCCTCGTTATAGCATTGAATAGGTATGTTCATGAGTAAACCGCAAATTAATAACCCACTTCACGGCATCACCTTAGAAAAAATTGTCACTCAGCTCGAAGCGCATTACGGGTGGGCAGAAATGGGCATCCGTATTAATATTCGCTGTTTTACCAGCGATCCCTCTGTTAAATCCAGCCTCAAGTTCTTACGAAAAACGCCGTGGGCAAGAACTAAGGTTGAAAATTTATATTTAGAAATGCAAGAAGAACTGTAGCGCTGGGATACCTCAGCGCTACAGTGAGAATTCAATTTTGGTCGACTACTGTTGGTAAGAATGTTTGCCAAATACTCGGATAATGGCTACGAGTATCGCCGCGGCGATAGGTAGCGTTATCCACCAAGGAATGCCAAAGGCGCTAGGCAGGGTGCAAACAAATAGTGATACGGCGCCTACGGTTAAGGCATAGGGCATTTGTGTGCGTACGTGCTCCATATGGTCGCAGTTGGTCGACATTGATGACAGAACCGTAGTGTCCGAAATGGGTGAGCAGTGATCGCCCCAAATTGACCCGGCTAAGACACTGGCAAGGGTGGAATAAATAATGTGCATATTGTCGGCTGATACACCGCCGTCGGCTACCAAGGTGGACCAAGCTACGGGCAATATAAGTGGCAGCATCAAGGCCATAACACCCCAGCTAGAGCCAGTGGAGAAGGCGGCCGCGGCGGATAGTACGAAGGCGAGCGCAGGAATAATTTCAGGTATTAAAATACCGTCGGCCAAAGTAACTAAGTATTCAGCTGTGCCTAGTGTGGTGGTGGTTTCGGCGAGCGACCAGGCTAATATCAAAATGACCATAGGTGCAGCCATGCAAACCACGCCGTTTTCCCAGGCCGAAACAATTTCGTTAATGGTCATTATCCGCTGGGCCATAGTCAGGACGGCGGCGACCATGACACTAATTAATGAACCCCACATCAGAGACTTGTATACGTCACCAGTCGATAATATATCTTGTAAGGTGCTGCCCTCACCGCTGACGAATAAGCCCCCGATACAGCTTGCTACCAAAGTGAAAATAGGCAACACAGCATTGATGGCTCGGTGCGGTATGTCGTCGCGAACAGTATTGTCTAACATCGATTCTTTGGCGCCCGCATATGGGTCGCCCGTGGCATTGTAGCTTTTGCTTTCTGCCCTTAGCATTGGGCCAAAATCACGTCCTGTCCAGGCGATTACGAAGACAAAAAAGAGTGTCAAAATGGGATAAAAACTGTAGGGGATTGAATTGAGGAAAACGCTGTAGGGCGCTTCGGTCGCGCCTTCAATTGATGCAAAAACATCACTGATTAAACCCAATTCATAACCAATCCAAGTGGTGATCACGGCTATTGCAGCCACCGGTGCGGCGGTTGAATCTACAATGTAGGCCACTTTTTCTCGAGAGATACGTAGGCGGTCAGTGATGGGGCGTACAGAATTACCTACGGTCAGGGTGTTTGTGTAGTCGTCAAAAAACACCGCCAAGCCTAAAAACCATACGGAAAGTTGGCCACGCCTAGGCGTGCAAGCCCAGCGAATCACTTTGTCGATTACCCCGAGCATGCCGCCATTTTTTGAAATGATGCCCACCATGCCGCCGATCATAATGCTAAACAAAAGAATCGCGGCGTGGTCTTCATTGGAAAATGCTTTCAAAACAAATACTTGAAAGCTGTCGAGCAATGCCATGAGGATATCAGTGGGCGTAAACCCACGGATAACGATAACCCCGGCCCATAAGCCAAAGAAAATGGAGGGAATCACACTTTTCAATATGAGCGCTAAGCCAATGGCAATCACGGGAGGCACCAGCGACATCCACCCGGGAATCACACGAACTCCAGGTGCAGGGTTTACGGCTTCGACTTGGCCTTCATGAACAATACTTGGCAGCACTGAGTAGTCTTTGGGGGCTTCCAGTGCGTTTGATGCAAACGACGCGAGCGACGCACTCAGCGAGACAATAAGTAAAAATAGAGAAAGAATTTTGTTCACAAAAGCCGCCAATGATTAAGGTTGTTTTACAATTTTTCCGTCAATCATGACGAAATTAACGCGCTCGAGTTCGCTGATGTCCTTGAGAGGATTGCCCGCGACGGCGATAATATCGGCGAGCATGCCAGGCGCTAGTACGCCTAACTTGTGATCCCATCCAAGTAGCTCAGCACCCACTCGAGTGGCGGCTTGCACAGCCTCCATCGGGCTCATGCCCGCTTCTATTAATACGGCAAGCTCGCGAGCACTCAATGTGGGGTTGTACTGTTCGCCGCCAAGGTCTAGACCAACGGCAATTTTCACCCCTGCTTTGTGAGCTTTGCCCACTTGGCGTAAAAATGTGGAACGAATATTATTGCTGTAATGATCGTTTTTGTCTTGGGCGCGAAGCGCTTGACTCTCATCGTTATAATAATCACCAACGTAAATTGTTGGCACTAGGAAGGTGCCGTGCTTTTTCATTAGGCGGATACTTTCATCATCCAAATAAGTACCGTGTTCTATTGAGCGAGCGCCTGCTTTTACCGCCATATTGATACCCGCTGTGGCGTGGGCGTGGGCGGCTACCGGCACGTTCAGGCGCTTGGCCTCCTCCATGGCCACTTTCAATTCTTCGGCACTGAAGGCTACATTGCGGGGGTTGTCACCCACCGACATAAACGCGCCGGTGACCAGCAGTTTGATCCAATCAGAGCCAAATTTGACCTCGCGGCGAATGGCTTTACGAACTTCGTCTGGCCCGTCCACGATTAAACCGTCGGCGTGAACTTTTTGCTCGGGCGAGAGGTAATTAATGTCGCCGCCACCCCCGGTGATTGATAGATAATGACCCGCTCCGGTGATGCGCGGCCCCACAAAAAGACCTTCATCGTAGACGCGCCTTAGATCACGAAAGCCGTAAAATACGTCGTTTGTGCCCATTACTCTGAGAGAAGTCCAACCCGCTTGGAGTAGAGCTTGGGTTGATTTAAAGGCTTTCAAGGTTTTGTACGCTGACGAGGTTTCAAGATGCCTAGCTTGGTAGTCATCGCCGTGCATGAGAGGGTGAATGTGGGTGTCAATCAGGCCAGGGAGCAGTGTGGCATCCCCCAAATCGATTACTTGAGCGTTTTCGGGGATTATCTCGCGATTGCCGATGGCGACGATCTTATTGTCTTTGGTGAGGATCACTGTGTTGCTCAAGGCCTTTGAATGGCGGCCGTCAATAATTCGACCGGCTACTAAAGCTGTGATGCTATCGCTTGCGAAAACGAGGCTAGGATTTAAACAAAGGCACAGTAATAAGGCCCAGTGAGCACTCAGTGGCATTTTCAGGGATGAAAAAGTGTGGGGAAAAAACATATTTTTAGGTCTGCCTGTGCTGATTGTTTTTATTCTTTATTGCTAGACCTAGGATAAACAAACTGTATTCAGATCACAATGACACCGCAAGAATCGCCTACTACAGGCTGGTAAGAAGTGCACTTCGGGGCTATATCTAAGCAATGCCTGAATTGGTGAATTAGTAGGCAGCTTAGGGACTGTGCAGTCTAGTTCTTTTATAGTAATCTAAGCACTCAAATTTTTATGGCCAAAAAGCGTAGAGAGGCAGTGTGAATCGCAGGGACTTACTCACCGGGTTTTTAGCGGGCGGAACCTTTACCGCCGCGAACGGTTATTTGTGGCAGAAAGCGGCTGACAGCTTTTCTCCTGACACCTCTAATGACCCCTTGGTCAATGCAGAGCCAGCCAGTGATCGAGAGACTGTTTTTCCTCTGACGGAAGACGCCTCCTTAGACTTAGGGCCTCTCGCAGATGGCAAAATTGAAGATTTACTACCAGAGTCAAAGCATACGCCTGGTGCTCCCGCACAAATGGCTAAGGCTGAACATTACCTAGACAAAGTCCGTAACTTTGAAAGCGTATTCGTTGATGACATTCACCTCAACGAACTTGAGACTCGCACCATGCATTCTGTATTGCTGCGATTAAAAGGCGTTGAGCGTTCGGTGGGGCACGGTAATTACAATTTAATCAGCTTTGATCGCGCATTGAAATTCGCGAAACGTTTCAAGCAAGTCGGTAGCTTCACTCGCGAAGAACTAGATTTTCTGGAGAAAATATTCTTTACTGAAGCATCAGCCTACGGCTTTCTTGGCGACAAAGTTATCACGGAGCTGACGGCGGAGATCAATCCTGCCGACACTGTCAAAATTCCTTATTCCGGCCACTACGTTTATCGCGGCGAAGCGGAAAATTATTACAATAAGTTGAAGAGCGATGTGGGTTCAATTATTTTGACCTCAGGCATTCGCAGTAATGTAAAGCAAATGCATTTGTTTTTGGCTAAGTGCGTTCAGTCTAATGGGAACCTGTCTAAGGCTTCTCGTTCTTTGGCGCCCCCAGGGCACTCGTACCACGGCGTAGGCGATTTTGATGTAGGTAAAATTGGTTGGGGCACTGCAAACTTTACAGATGAATTTTCTAAGAGCGATGAGTTCAAGCGCATGCAAGATTTAGGGTATGTGCAAATTCGCTACACCGCCGATAATCGTTTTGGGGTGCGCTATGAACCCTGGCACATCAAAGTGGTTTAAGTTCTTTTACCCATGTGGCCACTTGCTGTTCTAGAACATCAAGTGGCAGTGCACCTTCTCTTAATACCACCTCATGAAATTCGCGAATATCAAAGGCCTCTCCAAGATGCGCCCGTGCGGCTGCCTGCAAGGCCTTAAACTTCATGAAAGCCAGTGTTTGAGCCGTTGTTTGAGCTGGTTGCACTATGACCTGCTCGACAATTTTTGTGGCCTCAGGGCTTGAGTGTGGAGCGTTTTGAGTGAGGTAGCGGATGGCTTGTTCACGGCTCCAGTGTTGAGAGTGAAGGCCTGTGTCTACCACTAAACGGGCGGCTCGAGATAGCGCTAAGCTCAGTCGTCCCACATTGTCATAAGGGTCCTGATAAAGGCCTATGGTGGTGGGTAGCCACTCGGCGTAAAGACCCCACCCCTCTGTATACGGTTCAACTTGGCTAGCCTGTCGGAATATAGGGTGATCTAGATTTTTCGATAGTTGCAGATGATGCCCGGGAATGGTCTCGTGATAAATACGCGCCGCCATATGATAGATAGGCAGATTTTTCATTTCCCGTAAGTTTAAAAAAAGACGGGCGTCTTGCTGGTCTTCCCTAGCCCGCTGATAAAACATGTCTCCTGCCAGGTGGCGCTGGCGATGAAGCGACGATTCAACGACGAGGTCAGTTAGCGCTTGAGGATAAAATAATTCATTGAGTTTAGTGGACACATTCCTCAGGACTCGCTGTGCGTCATACAGATATTGTTGCCGGCCGGCCTCTGTGTTGGCAAAAAAGAACCGAGTATCCGTTTGTAATAACTCTAAAAAACTGTGCAAATCCCCGCTAAATCCAAGTTGGTTTTGCACTTTTTGTAGTTCATCTTGAAGGCGAGACACTTCTTGCTCTCCGAGCGCGTAAATTTCGTCGGCCTGCAGTTGTGTGGTGTTACTGCGCGATAGTAGATGTTGATAATAAACCTTGCCGTCCGGCAAGTTTAGTACTCCCGCGCGCGTTCTTGTTCGCGTAGATAGATGTTGTAAATAGCGCATGAACTTCTGGTAAGCAGGCTTGGCTTTTTGATGAAAAGCAGAGTTTGCATCGAGCATGAGTGCCGCTTGCACAGAGCGGTCAATGCCGCTAATTTTTAGTTTTTCCTTAAAATTTAGAAGCAATATTTGACTGTCGATAATATTTCTACAGGTGGCCAAGGCTTTTGGGATTACAAAGGAAGGTGCAATAATCCCCTTGTCGGCCCGAGTTGTAAGGGCAATTGACAGTTGTTCCAAGTACATGGGTATAGCATTTAAGCGTTGTATATAGGCTTTTGCGTCGCGCTTGGTGTTAATGTCGTGTCGATTAATCATCATGTCTACGGCCGCGCGATGTAGGCCGTTTACAGGGTTTATCGGGTATGTGTGGAAGCGCCACTTAAAATTTGCGATAGCATATTCCAGTTCGCGAATAAATAAGGCTAGATTTAATTGCGTCTGGGCATTGAGCGCTGTTTGGTCTATGGCCTTGAGGCTGAGCAGTTGTGATTGTCTTAGCTGTAACGATAATTTTGCATGGTTATCGCTAAGGTCGTCGAGCCTCGTCTGGTCATTTTGCAGGCCAATTCTTGCCTGTTGACTTGGTTGGCGTTGGTTCTGGGCAATATAAAAGCTATTGAGTAGGCGATTAGTGTGGGCAGAAAATTGCTCTGTATCCTGGGGTTTTTCTTGCTTACTGAGCGGCGCAGGTTTGTTTAGCTCAGCGCTGGGTTGATCGGCTGTGCAGGCGGTGATCAGAAGTAGGAAAGCCGCTGCAAAAGCGTATACAATAACCATTGTTGTAATATGTCCGCAGAGAGAAGGAAGCCGCAATTATGGGCGATGTGATCGCGTTTAAAAAGCCTAAACTCTCAGAGAAGCACAAAGGTAAAAGCTTGTGCCGTTCAGGTTTTCATAAGTGGAAAATTGTTACGGAAAAACGTTTTGATGTAAAGCGGGGGAAATTAGTTACCTGGTCTCGCTGTGAGCGTTGTGGCAAAGAAAAAACTGAAGCCTTGTAAGGCTCCAATTAAGAGCAAAGCCGCTCAAATTCCTGGTGTTTGCTCTGGCTCTTCTAAGCCGTGTACTGCCACTTCCGCGACGGACCCCGAGGCTAAATTAATTTCGTATTGTTTGCCGTCTTTTTCTTGGCGATGCAGTTTTACCAATAGGTAGTCCCAGTCTTTTGCGAGCCACAGGGTTGTGGAACGTTTGCTGCTGGAGTTTTTTTCCCTGCGAATTCTCACGGCATTTAGCTTACCTAGGGGTGTCTCGAGAACCTCTTCTCCGAGGATAATATAGGAGTAGGTTTTTAGCTTACCTCCGTCGGCTACCTGATAGGCGCTCAGAGATCTTGCGTTTACTAGGTCTTGCCGTAGCTGTAGTTGTGCGCTGAGTTTATCGAGTGCGCCTACTGGAACATCCATCTGCCAAGGTTTGTTTTGCACGTTGTTAGTCACTTTGAACCCAGCCCAATCAAACGACAGAATAGCGTGGCGATCTCGACCGAAGCCAGTGCGGTGATATTCATAGTGCAGCGGTACAAGTTGGCCTTGCTCACTCCACTCAAATTGGCTGGATTCTTCGATATTGGCAACCCAGGACTTGGCCGAGAAGCGAAGCTCGCGACGCCCATTCTCCAGAGTGTTGAGTTGACTGGTGGCTTTAATATTTATACCGGCTAGGGTAGCTTCATATTTGGCTTTAAAATCTTTTGGGGCCGATATTGTCGATTCACGGAGAGCTTTGTCGGTATCGCCCAGACTTAAGCTTGTGACACTCAGTAAGGCTATGGTCGCAAGCAGCCCGAGTATTAAATGGCTGTGGGCGAAGAAGTTTGATTGTGTAAAAAAACGTTTAATAGTACATCTCCTAGCGAGCAAAGCTATGTATCAATATCACGGCCGGAAGAGAGTGTTTCAGCCACTGTGATCAATTAGATGTCCACAATGGGGTAAAAGTTCGCCATTCAGCAAACTTAATCCATTTTCCATAAGCAGATCGCCCTTGGCAAACCACTTAACCGCCAGGGGGTAAATGATATGTTCTTGCGCTTGTACGCGCTGGGCGAGGGTATCGGCTGTGTCCTCGGCGAGAATATTCACTTTGGCCTGCACCACCGCCGGTCCGCCATCGAGTTCAGCGGTAACAAAGTGCACGGTAACACCGTGGCAAGAATCTCCCGCGTCGATTGCGCGCTGATGTGTATGCAAACCTTGGTATTTTGGCAGCAGGGAAGGGTGGATGTTTAACATGCGGCCTAAGTAGTGACCCGTGAACGCTGGGGTCAGAATTCGCATAAAGCCGGCTAGCACTACTAGGTCTGGTTTGTGGCTGTCGATTAGCTGAATGAGCGCTTCGTCGAAGTGCTCGCGGCTTGCGTACGCTTTGTGATCGAGTATGCCATGGGGAATGCCGGCATCAGCAGCTCGCTGTAAACCCTTTACGCCCGGGCGGTTGCTGATAACCGCCGCCAATTGAACAGGCAACTCTCCCGTCTGTTGTGCGTCGATTAGCGCTTGCAGGTTAGTACCGCCACCTGAGATAAGCACAACAACCCGGCAGAGTTTTGTTGAGGTCATGATTTATAGGCCTTGCAGAACAACTTGCTCTTCATTTTCACCGGCGGTTTCAATGGAGCCTACAATACATGCATTTTCACCAGCTTTTTGCAGTAGGTCCAGAGCGAGTTCAGCGCTGTCGGCCGGCACACAGACAACCATTCCCAAACCGCAGTTGAAAGTGCGATGCATTTCTACTGGGTCAATATTACCTTTTGCCTGTAACCAATCGAATACAGCGGGACGCTGCCAGCTATTGATGTCTATTACAGCTTTAGTGTTGTCGGGTAATACTCTGGGAATGTTTTCCAGCAGGCCGCCACCGGTAATGTGAGACATGGCATTTACCTGGGTTGCCTTAAGCAGTTGCAGTAGTGACTTCACGTATATTCGTGTAGGTGCCATGAGTGCATCGCCGAGGGTCTGTTCGCCCAGCATTTCGTCGAGGCTGGCGCCGCTTACTTCAACAACTTTGCGAACCAGAGAATAACCATTGGAGTGTGGTCCACTTGAGGCCAAGCCTATCAAGGTATCGCCTGCTTTAACTTTACTGCCGTCGAGAATCTCCGACTTTTCGACAACACCAACGCAAAACCCGGCCAAATCATAATCTTCGCCTTCATACATGCCTGGCATCTCAGCCGTTTCACCACCCACAAGAGAGCAGCCGGCTAATTCACAACCGTCGCCAATGCCACTCACCACGTCGGCTGCAACGTCGATATTCAGTTTGCCTGTAGCGTAGTAATCCAGGAAAAATAAAGGCTCGGCGCCCGCAACAATCAGGTCGTTTACGCACATGGCCACAAGATCGATACCAATGGTGTCGTGTCTGCCCAAGTCCATGGCCACACGCAATTTAGTTCCTACACCATCGGTGCCTGAAACCAACACGGGCTGTTTATAGCCCTCGGGCAGTTCGCACAGCGCGCCAAACCCGCCTAAACCGGCCATAACTTCTGGTCTGCGAGTACGTTTTGCCACACCTTTTATGCGGTCAATCAAGGCATTCCCGGCGTCGATATCAACACCGGCGTCTTTGTAGCTGAGTGATGGTTGGGGCGTGGGCTTATGATTGTCGCTCATGGCAAGGTCGTCTCAAGATAGATTGGCGTCTTAGAAGCGGCGCATTCTACCAGCTTATTATTCGCTGTGCAGGCGACTTTTGGGGGAATTTTCGGCTATTTGAGGAAATGCACTTTGCAGCACTGGCGGTGCTGTTACAATACGCTTCATTTTGCAGCCAAGCTGCATGTAACACAGGATTCAATAGTGAGCCTTCTGAACAACATTTTCCGCATTTTGGTCTTATTGAGCTTTGCGGTGTCGACCTATGCTGAAATAGTGATAGACCTCTATGAAACCCGCAGTCTCGTGACGGCTCAATCGGCGGCCGCAAGAGCGGTGGCCGCGCGTGAGGGCTTAAGTGGCGTGCTGGTGAAAATTAGTGGACGTGAATCCGTGGCTGAGCATCCTGACGTTCAGAAAGCGCTCTCTAAAGCACAGAGCTATGTGCTGCAGTTCAGCTACGAGTCGACTGATGAGCGAATAGAGAACAGTGCTGGCCAATCTACGGCGGCAACTGTGTTGTTTTTGAAATTTTCTCCTCAAGCCATTGAAGGTTTACTGCGAAAGGCGGGTTTACCTCTGTGGCCAGCTAATCGACCGAGCGTGTTGTTGTGGTTGGTGGCCGACGATGTGAAGCTTGGGCGCTACACCGTCAATGAGCTTGAAGTGGACGAGCTAGTGAATAAGGCGGCTAAGCGTCGAGGTTTACCACTTGTGAAGCCTTTGTTTGACCTGCAGGACCAGATAGCGATAGATCCTCAGGGTTTGTGGCGAATGGATCAGGGAATGGTAAAGGCTGCGTCAGAGCGCTACGACGCGGATGCCATTCTTGTGGGCCGATACACGGAGTTTTCCAATGGCCAGTGGCGAGCTGATTGGACCTTAACTTACAAAAACAACAGTGTGGTGTTTGAATCAGACACTGCCTCACAAGGCAGGATGTTGGCCAGTGGTTTGAATCAGGCTGCGGACTACTTTGCGACTCAATTTGCGGTTGTATCCAGTGAAAATGGTTCCCGTCGGGTATTTGTTGAGGTCAATGATATTACCCAGTTTTCTAGTTACACCCGAGTGTTGGAGTATTTTCAAACCTTGGAATTGATTAGGCGAGCCGATCTCTTGTCGGTTGAGCAAGACAAGCTTTTATTTGCGCTGGACCTAGAGGGTGCGCAATCGCAGTTACTCGATACCATCGCTTTGGGGCGTGTGCTGCAAAATCAGCCTAGCTCATCGAGCACCAATGTGGCTAACAGTGCGTATTTGGCGCTGGGAAGAGAAGGTAACCCTCTGCAATTTCGCCGGTATGCGAAATAGTGATGAGTACTTCTTTACCGCAGCAAATGTCGCTGGGAATATCTCTGGACGACGATGCAACATTCTCTAATTTTTACTGCGCGCCAGGCAGTCAAAATGCCCAGCTTGTACAGGTATTACAAACCCAACTCTTGCCTGAAGGGGAGAGCTTCGTGTATCTGTGGGGAGCTTCTGGTGTATCGCACCTTTTGCAGGCCGCTTGTCATGCGGCTGACAAACAGGGCGTGAGCTTTCAATATTTACCTTTAGACGAATTGCTTGCAATGAGCCCCGATTCCCTACTGGAGGGCTTGGACGAGTTGGATTGGCTCTGTATTGACGGCCTGCAATTTGTGGCGGCAAACCCTGACTGGGAGATGGCTTTGTTTGCCCTGTTTAACGGTTTGCGTGACAAGGGTGGCCGCTTGTTGATAGCGGCAAATGCGAGTCCCAATAAGTTACCTATTGCTTTGGCAGATTTACAGTCGCGCTTAAATTGGGGTCTAACGCTGTCTATTCAAGCGCTCAGTGACGAAGAAAAACTGGCCGCCTTGCAGTTGCGGGCCAATGCCAGAGGTTTGGAGTTGGGTGATGAGGTTGGGCAGTATATTCTGCATCGAGCCCCACGAAATATGGGGCTATTGTTTCAGTGCCTGAATACACTTGATAAAGCTTCTCTGGCGGAACAGCGGCGTTTAACTATTCCGTTTGTTAAGCAGGTGTTGGGTTTTTAACCTAGCTCTAACTATGGCGCTCATGGCGCCAAACAATTTTCGCAGCGGACGTAAATACCCTTTGGATCCGTCATTGCGCTCATTTGTATAAATGGCTTAATCAATGGCGCCAAACTTTGTCTTAGTGCAAGGGGAGCAAAACTCTCTAGCAAGCCCGATGGCATAAAGGCCGCAGTGCCACCCGCCAATTGCTGAAAGAGCGCCTCCTGTGGGCTCAGTTCCCGCTCAATGACTTCTACTGAGTAATGATCTAGCTCAGCAAATTTTGCCGCGGAAGCAATGACGTCGTCGAGTGAGCCCAGTTCATCCACCAATCCTAATTTTTTTGCTTGTGTGCCACTCCAGACTTGGCCCTGCGCTACCTTATGAATGGCTTCTGGTGTTTGCTCACGAGCGTCGGCAACGCGCTGCAGAAAAGACCTATAAGTAAATTCCACGCCTTGCTGGATTACACTGTTTGCAATAGGAGGCAAGTCGCGGTCAAGCCGCATGCTGCCTGCAAGTGCGGTGGTTCCCAGGCCATCTGTGTTGATGCCCAACTTGGCAAGGGTTTTTTCAACGGTAGGGAACGCTCCAAACACACCAATAGATCCGGTAATTGTTGTGGGGGTGGCCCAAATTTCATCGGCAGCGGTTGCCAGCCAATAACCTCCAGACGCGGCAACACTGCCCATGGAAATAAAAATTGGAATACCGGCGTTGCGGGTGTATTGCAGTTCCTGGTAGATAATGTCAGAAGCAAAAGCACCGCCACCACCACTGTCAACGCGTACAACGAGCGCTTTAATATCTTCGCGTTCCCGAACTTGAGCCAGCAGTTCGGCAATGCTAGTGCTGCCAATGGTTCCTGGAGCGTGCTCGCCGTCCATGATCACGCCGTTTGCAACAATCAACCCCACTTTGTTGGGGTGAATGGGAGTGCGTCGATTGAGATCTTGGAGGTAGTCCCTATAGGATATTGATTTGACCTGATTTGCTTCGTCTGCCTTTTCGCCAAAACGCTTGACCAAGGTGCTGCGAATTTCTGTGCCGGTTTGTATGTGATCAACTAAACCTGCATTGAGTGCCAGTTGCGCGCTATCGCCGGAGGTGAGTGCTAATTGCGTGTCGAGGCTATTTATATAGGTGTTGAGTGCGTTTTCCGGCAGCTCTCGCTGTTGCTCAACACGTTTGCTGTACACAGACCACAGTTCGTTCAACCAGCGTCCGTTGTGCTCTCGGCTGGCGTCGGACATGCTGTCGCGGGTGTAAGGTTCAATAAAGTCTTTGTAATTGCCCACGCGGAAAACGTGGTAGTTAACCGCAAGTTTATCCAATGCCGATTTATAGTACTGTCGATAACTCGCATAACCTGTGAGTAAAACGGCACCCATCGGGTTTAAAAAGATTTCATCTGCGTAGCTTGCGAGATAATACTGTTGCTGGGAGTAATTCCCAGACACGGCGATAAAAGGTTTGCCGCTCTCTTTGAAGGTGGTAAGAGCCTGGCCTACTTCTTCCAGTTTACTAATACCGCCACCGTAAAAATTTTCCAAGTCTAAAATTAGAGCCGTTATCCGGGAATCTGTAGCGGCGCTTTCAATAGTCTCGACTAATTCACGAGTCAGTGTTTCTAGCTCGTCGGGGCTGGTGCGTTCGAGAATTTGTAAAATAGGATCGCTGTAAGTGCGTTGATCAACTAGGAAGCCACTGGGCGCAAGGTGCAGCGCCATTGGTTCGCCAAGTGGGTTTACTTGTTCTGTTTGTACGGCGCTAATCATCAGCACAATAATGAAAATGAAAATGAGATTGAGCGCCGCAATACGTGCCCAGGTGATACCCTGCCATAAGCCTGAAAAAATCCTCCGGATAATGCCTGGTTGTTGCTTGTCCATCGCTGAGTCCTTACTGCTGTTGTGTAGGGTTTTGTGTTTTGGCAGCATTGTAGGCCGCTAAAGCTCGCTGATACTGTATGTGTTGTATCCAGCGGCTGGTTAACATCGCACCAACAAACATGACGACGGTAAAGCTCAAGGCCGTGGCGTCGGTCCAAGTGAATAATGGCGAGCCTATTTCAACGACATAAGCTGTAAAATACATAAGTAGAATGAAGCACAACCAGCTATAACTCTTGTGACGTTGCGCGATAATGCCGGGCAATACCAATAGCAGAGGCAAGCATTGCATCACCCATCGAGTAATTGAACCAGTGTCTTCGCTCACATTAAGAATTGTGAACTGTAGCAAAAGAGCCGCGTAGGCCGCCATCGTAATAAAGCGGCCCCAACGCATTTTCGTGTCTAAATTGTCAATCATGAGTGTATTGCCTCTAAGCATCCGGCCAAATGTGCAAGGCGCTTCCCCTGGGCCAAACACAGTGTAATTTCGTCTTGGCTAAGCGCCGTGTCTGAATGAGCGCCTGCAGCATGGGATGCTCCGTAGGGCGTACCTCCCGATTTTGTACTCATCAATGTCGATTCACTATACGGTATGCCAGCAATCACCATGCCGTGATGAAGTAGGGGCAGCATCATCGATAACAAGGTGGTCTCTTGCCCTCCGTGCAGGCTTCCGGTTGAGGTGAATACGGACGCGGGTTTATCGATAAGGTTGCCGCTCAACCATTGACCACTGGTACCATCAATAAAGTATTTTAAGGGCGCGGCCATATTGCCAAAGCGGGTTGGGCTGCCTAAAGCCAAGCCACTGCAGGCCTTCAAATCATCAAGCGTGCAATATATGTCTCCTGATTCAGGGATGTCAGGCTCGCTTGCTTCCGTGTTAGGGGATACTGCCGGCACCGTTCTCACTCGAGCCTCAAGGCCGCCCAATTCAACGCCTCGAGCTATTTGCTGAGCCATTGCGCGGGTAGCACCGCTGCGGCTGTAGTACAAAACCAGTACGAATGGTGTGGTCATTATAAGAGTTCCAAAGCATTTTCTGGCGGGCGACCCAATACCGCTTTGTCGCCTTTAACTACAATAGGGCGCTCAATGAGTTTTGGGAAGCGAACCATGAAGTCAATCAATTCGGCGTCTGACAAGCTGTCGTCCTTGAGCTGGTTTTCTTTAAAGGCGTCTTCACCTTTACGAAGTAAGGCTCTAGCACCCATCCCCAGCTTGCTTAACAAAGATTTCAGTGTGTTCGCTGAAGGTGGAGTCTCTAGATAGAGTATAATCTCGGGCTCTTGCCCATTGGCTTGCAATAATTCTAGAGTCTGGCGAGATTTAGAGCAACGTGGGTTATGATAGATGGAGAGCATTTTCGACAA